>BNJT01001815.1_pt1 | contig 17667 bp, 29 predicted proteins | sample 8540491 | NCBI WGS metagenome assembly BNJT01 (sample SAMD00202455, study PRJDB9452) | human saliva metagenome | host: Homo sapiens | reverse complement strand
GGAATTATAGCGAAAGGCGATATTATTGATTTTTTTCAATGATGGTCGTAGTAATATAGCAGTGTAAGACAGCAGCGCCCCTCTTATGTTAGAGCAACGCGGGCTGTCTTATTTTATTTTGACTGATGTATTACCCTTAAACACCACCAGAACTGTATAATATTAGGAAACTGCTGACATCATAACAATATGTTGACCTACTCCGCCTCTTGAAGACGGCTGCATGAAGGCTCCTCATTTTCGAAGTGCCTTTTTTGACGGCTTCGAAAAAAATAATAAATACATTCCAAATACAAGCTTAATTGCCGAGTCAATATATGCTATCACCTCTAACGAGATATTAGTAAAAAAATATCCTACAAAAATATTGATAGCACAAATAAGACCTAAATATATCATTGATTTTTCCATGTACAAAATAATACGGGAAAAAAATGTAGTGCAGTTGCCATCAGCGCTCCCCAACCAAATCAATCTCCAATTTTTCAGTCGCAAAGAATGGTCCGCCCAGCAAAACCATTAAGATAAATAATGAAATAACGGCATATAAAGATACTTTCTTTTTGAAATTCACTCGAAGAACCATCAGACAACCTATTCAACACCTTTTTTTATTCATGTTGATTGAGAAAAAAACTAATAACATACCCAATACTAAATACTTGCATATTTATTATTTGCTTTCCTCCCATTAAAGTAGCTATTGAAATAATTGCCGCTATTACAATTAGCCACAATCCGCACGCTCTCTTATAATTAAATTCCAACTTTTCATCTTTATTATAATTTAAAAAAAGCCATAAATATCTCCGATAAAAATTATCACTTTTATTATATCACCGTAACGATAAAGCCTAAAAAAATCGTAAGCATTTATTATCAACATATGATAAACTAATCTTATGGAAGCGCTTATATTTATAGTAGTAGCCGCAATTATTTTTCTGGTAATTAAAGCAAGGCAGGGGACTGACAGCGACACAAGCTCAATTAAAACCCCAATAAAGAAAGAGTATGTATATATCAAAAAATCTTGCGCAATGACGCCAAGTGAATTATCGTTTTACAAAACTCTACACGAAGCAATAAATGGATGTGTAATTATACCTCAGGCTCATTTAAGCATGTTTTTTTAGACCATGAGATAAAAAGGGCAAAAGCTGGAAGGCGGCTTTCGCGAGAATAAACGGCAAATCTGTAGATTTTCTAATTTGCACCAATGATATGAAGCCGCTCATAGCTATTGAACTTGATGATAATACTCACAATCAGCCCGACCGGAAAACGCGCGACGATTTTGTTAATTCAATCATAGCCAATACTAATATGCCCCTACTACGATTTAAGTCAGGCGAATGGAACAGTGAAATAATTAAGCACAGAATCACCCAAGCTCTTTACGCAAAAATTAGCAATTGAAAAAAACAATAGAACAAAAATACGAACTAATTATTAGTCATTTTTTTAAGCATACATAAAGCCGAATCGGCTGAGTATTTATATTGATAAATTTTTGCACGACACAAACATAAATTATAAATCCGAGCCAATGCAGATAAAACCAATATACAACATAAAAACTCACCAAGCCAGTAAATAGGGCGGTTTATAAAACAATAAATGACAAGTAGGTTGATTTGGTGAAAAATGAGATAAATTTATCGCGAAGAAAGACGATGGAATAGTCGTGTTTTAGATATAGTTTTAATGTCGCACAATGTACCTAGTCAATACATTAAGAGTGTAAAATAAACAACATATTTTATGTTAAAAATTAGGGGCAGGGAGGACAATATGGAACACGGAACTAAAATACTAGATAATGGAATTATTTTTCACTCTTTTACGATGGGGGAATTGTTGATATCAGTATTATTATTGATAATCATAATAATACTGCTTGTCAATATCAATAAAAAAGACTAAGCGGGAATAGAGAAGTCGTGTTTTTGGACTTCTAGATATTCATTTATAAACTCTGGCTTCTTGTTGCGAATCAGCGATTGTAACTTAAACTTGCTAATTCCGTTTACTGTCGTAACGGGCTTGTTTAAGTTTGTTGATGTCAGAAATCGACGACGGCCGTGAATAAGTGGCATGTCTTTTGTAATGTACTTGCTGATATAGCTAATGACGCGTTGATATTCTGAATTAAAATCGACGTCGTCGAATCTCTCACCGATTCGCACAAACTCAGTAAAGCCAGAGTAATATCCGACAGCGTTATAGACTGTTTGACCATTCTTAGTCTTTTTGCCTGAATCGCGCAGTCGACCATTGAATCCTGATATCATGCAGTGAAAATGGATCGCGCCGTTTTTGTGAAACTCAGGGACTGCAAGGTACTTAAGTTTTGGCGAATGCTTCTTCTGATTCCTGTACCAGTTTTGGAGCGTGCGTCGTGTGTAATTTATATCGAATCGCTTGCATGTCGACGGATTACAAGTACATGGGTTGTTATTGCATTTTTGGATAACACGATCGGCAATTGTACGTGAACGTACACCAATAGTCGAATCGGTTTGCATAACATAATGTCTTTTTATAGTTGTCTTTGTGCGACGGAGCGAGCGATGAATAGAATCTTGACGTCGCGTCTCTTTATTGACTTTTTTGATCTCTTTACGATCTGATGACGGTAAATAATATCCGTCGTGATAAATAATAATCTTAAACATATCTGGGTATTCCTTTACGATATCGCCTATAAAAATACCCTCCTCACTAATTCTTTTTGCCACCAAATACTCCCTAGTTTTTGTTAAAAGTATGCAAGTTGTGTCCCTATATCAAGTAGGGACACAACTTTTGCTGCTGCGTCAAAAGTTGCAAAATGCTTTTTCTCGCCGTGGTGGAGGGCGGAAAAAGCACCGCCGAAAATCACGCCCTATTAAGGGCGTGATTCGACTTTTGCGAGTTGTTAAGCAACTAAGCAACACCGCCAGACAACTTACGACGAACAGTCTTAATTGCCCATTTTACCAAACCAACGACCATAATCGTACCAGCAACGCCCAAAAATAAATGGAGCGAATGAAACGAACGTGTCAAGTAGACCTGCGGGATTAAAAAGCAGTTGTAAGTTTTGTTACAGTCTCTGCACCCATCGGTTCAGATTCCTTTCTCAGCATTATTCACTACATGGGCGCTGACCCCTTTTGATTTTTGAATTATAACGTGTTGAGGTTTTTTTGTTTTTGAATATTGTTCGCGCTTGTTCGGATCTTTACGCAATAATAAATATCACACAAAGATGAATATACATATGTCTACTATATATCCGATAACACCTTATAAAAACGAACTTTTTTTCCAGTAATTTCGGCTAGGGGATTCTCTACTCTATACAACCTCATAAAAACATACTGTCTTTTATAAAAAAATATACACCAACAAAAATACGAACTTAAAAAAATATTTTTTTTAATTCCAGCACTATACATACTGAAGTGCTACATTGATATTTTTACATCAATACAGACTATAAGCATGCGCGCCGTAAGCTCGTTAAGTTTTCCACAATGCATTTTATATTATTTGACATTTTTATATTTTTATTGCCCTACTCCCCTAGCTTATCATTTTGCGGTTATTTGACTTTTGCATATTTTTATATTGTTATATATATTTTTCTACGCCATACAGTAATAGAACAAAAAGAGAACTTACTCTATCCAGAAGAGAAGTTGACCACCCTACTTATAGAACGACCTCTGATCTACCCTAACGTCTATATACCCTGGCTTAGCGCCATTGTTATCCAAATAACTCAAAGTAGCTATCGCCTGTTTAACCTGAGCTTGAGCAGACCTATCTATCGTCATACGGATCTGAGTCTCCCTGCCCTCAATCTTAAACCAGACTTGGCGCACAGTATTAGCTGGCAGGATAACCTCTGAAACATTCATTTTTGTGTTGCGAAAATTCAGACACAGCTTGACCAAGGAAGCTCAAGAATTGACGATTGATAACTTCTTGACCACCTCTGGTTGTAGGCCACTCTCATCACGAACAGCAACCGTAGGCGCGGCAAAATAATTCTGCTCAAAAAGTAACACCACTATCATCAACAAAATAAATCTTATCTCCGGAAGACCACTGAGCCACCGGCTGCCTAAACGTCAACTTAACGGCTGATCGCGCTAGAAAAATCTCCCTCCACGCGAATATTTTTTTACCTCAGGAGCTTTCTGTAAAAAAAGAATTGCTTTAGGTCATTATTATTGAGGAAAAAAACCGAAATCTCTCCGCTGGATGGGCGCTGTAATATTCATTAAGAACGCCCACGTATTTATTAGCGTTGCTGGAACTTTTTTTGCGTCGGGAGTTTGGATTGAAATATTGATTGTCAATTGAAACAAAAGGAATATCACAACAAGCAGACTTACCGCAGTCGCAAAGCATTTTCCGCATTACACGGCGACGTTTCTTCACCAATTCGTGAGTCTCGAGTCTCTCAGAAGTCTCCAAAGGAGAGGACGTTTGGCGGCTATTAAGCGTCCTGTTTCGACGATATGATTGGGCGGGCAAATCCTCGTAATTCTCAGTTCGACGACGCGCCGCGATCTCTCGACGACTTAGATTCTCGTCCGATTTTTTCTTAGAGAAGGGGAATTTCACTTTCGCCTACCCTGCCTTCGCACTGTAGTAAGAATAATCTTCGCCATATCTTTTAGCCGCGTTTGGCTTGGCAAATTTACCAAAGTTATCGCCCAGACCTTTAAGAATTTTCTGAGATTTTAATACGCCAATTATTTTTCGTGCCAAGATTTGGTTGTCCTTATCTAGCTCATCTTCGGAAACTATCAACGCCGCCAATGCGTCCTGATAAACCTTAGCGTTTTTCAATTGATGCCCGCCCGTCAAATGACCGTTAGGGATGATGATTGTCGGTTTATGTAGCGCCGCCAATTCCAGAAGAGTAGTCGCCCCTGCCCTGGTCACGACTATATCCGCCGCCGCCAAAACTTCCGCCATTCCATTGTGAACAAACGCCTGCAACCGCCAGCCTTCTCGCTCATCGGTTTGCTTGAGAATTTCTTCATATTGCTGATTTCCCGATATCAAAAACACTGAAGCCTCGGAAAGCAGGTTTTCCCTAATTGCTACAATCGCGGAGTTAATTCGGCCTGCTCCGAGTCCACCGCCAGTAATAACAACCAGCGGTTTATTGACATTAAAGCCCAATTTTTTTCCTTCAATTCTTTCCTCTCGGCCTCAGAATATGGATGGAAATTCTGGCGCAACTGGAATACCAACATATGAAGCTTTTTCTGGTGGATAATTGTAATATTCAAGCGGCGCGCCCGTGCCGATAGCTTTTGCGAAGGGACTCAGCAAGCGATTCGTCAAACCTGGATGCACGTCAGAATCATGCAAAACCAACGGAATTCTTAATAGCCGAGCCGCATAGCCAACCGGCAAACAAACATATCCGCCCTTAATGAAAATAACGTCTGGACGCCACTTCATAAGCTTAAATAAACTCTGGAAAAATCCAACCATCACCTTTAAACCGTCGCGCAAATTTGGGAAATAAAATTGACGGATGTAGATGAAATGAGATACTTTTTCCGTGATATCGGCGTAATTTTTCCAGCAATAATCAAATCGACCGGAATATCCTCGTCGAACTTAGCAAAAAAATCCCGCGTGCGCTGGCGCCAAATTTTTTATCGCACCAAAAACGAAGCTCGTGATCACCAGTTTTCTGCAATTCTCTAAATACGGCTACCACTGGCGTAACGTGTCCGCCTGAGCCGCCGCCGACCGCTAAGATCTTGGCCACTTTCACCCTCCTCTAATGCTTTATGTGACGTATATTTGGAAATTTGGAAAACTAAACCCGAGTGCTGCCGCGATAAACAACATACTTGTACCGCCATAACTTAATAATGGCAACGGGATTCCAGTAAGTGGCGCCAAACCTGTCATTGCAGCAATATTCAGTATCACGTGAGAAGCAATCCAGCCAAAAAAATTCCCGCCACGATTAGCCGCAACGTCACGTTCGGAAGTCTCGCGGCTACGTGCAAAATTGATAGTAGCAACGCCGTAAATAGCGCCAATATAGCCATTAAGCCAACGAAATCCAAACGTTTCTCCCATGACGGCAAAAAAATTGAGTCGTTAGTCGCCTCTGGAAGATATCCTGTCGCCTGAACACTTTTACCAATTCCCAAGCCCCAGAAGTCCCGCCAGACCCGATCGCAATCCTGGCCTGCTGAATGTGATAATTCTTATTCTCCTGGCTGCTCGTCCCTTTGTGACTATCGCCCTTGCACGAAAGTCATCACGCGCTCAATTCGGTGCGGCGACGTAAAAAAATCATCACCAAACCACAAAGTGCAACAATCGCCAGAATCTTCTTGAAAAATCTTCCAATCAATTCCAGCCACCAAAAATCATTGATAAAGATAATCGCTATCAACGAAATTCCCGTTCCCAAGTCTTTTTGTAAAAAAACACAATCATCAGCAGCGACAAGCCGGAAATAATGCCCAGCGGAATGATAGTTTCTTGGATGTCGTTCAATTTTTCCCTGTTGCGACCGCCGCCCTAAAAAAATCCCGCCAAAAAAACAATAGCACGCCATATTTGAGCAACTCTGACTGGCTGAAAGCTACCTAATCCTCCCAGATGAAAACCATCGATACGCGCCGTTGGTTTCTTGCGCAAACGACAAATGAAGTACTGCACCTGAGAGAAATAGTAAAATACATAGCGCAAATCCAGCGTAGAGAATGTATTTTTGATCTCTCGCCAGTAAACCATTTGTACGGCGTAAAATAAAACGCAGAAAAAAAGCTACGACGGCAATAAAGCACACTCGTCAGCTGCTTGCCAAAGAAATACGTATCGCTATAATTCGTGCCATAAGCATAATTCATCACGTTGGCGCGTTGCGGCCCCAGCGCATACATAACAATCAGCCCAAGTAGCAACAAAAGTCCCCATATAAAGCACAATCTGATACATCGGCCGATGGCTTCGAACCGGCTGAGCGATAGATTGACGATTTTTTTGGCGACCGAATTACGCAATATGACCTCCAGCGAGCGCCAGCATCACGCCGATAAACGCCATCACGCAGCCAATGACCCAGAAGCGCATCGTCACTTTAGTTTCTGGCCAACCAATCGCCTCCAAGTGATGATGAATCGGCGCAGATAAGAAAAATCTTTCTCTTAAACAGCTTCTTGCTGACGATTTGAGTCAAGCTCGATCCCGCCTCGATTACAAATAGTAGTCCAATCACAGGGAAGTAGTAGTAACGAGTCGGTTAACATCGCCACAACGCCCAAAGCACGCGCCATAAGCAAAACTTCCAACGTCGCCCATGAAAAGAATCGAGCTGGATAAATATTGAACCACAAATAGCTCAAAAGCACACCAACAACAGTGAAAAGCAGAAATCCCGCCAATATGACATGCTGTTGCAATAAAGCAATCACACCAAACGCTCCCAAAGCTAATACCGAGCAGCCCGCCTGCCAGCCCGTCCATTCCGTCAGAAATATTAACAGCGTTACCGGTAGCCACCACCGCAAATGCAAACAAAGGAACTATCAACCAACCAATATTCACCTCGCCCACAAACGGCACGTGGAAAACTCGCCACGCCCAGTTTGGCAAAGAAAAAAACCAACCAAGCACCACGCCAATCAACGTAATCAGCGCAAACTTCACTGGACTACGAAGCCCAGCCGCGCCGCCGCCAAAGACCACGCAGATTGATGATATCGTCAATTAGCCCGACAATTCCGCCACCAACCAACGCCGCCAGAGGAAGCCAGGTCTGAGCTCGGTCTAAATTGAAGAAAAATCGTCACCACGAAAGATTGAAATTACGCCAATCACTCCAGCCATCGTCGGGATGTTTCGCCGCAATTTTGCCGCTTGGAATTTGGCAAAAACCTTTAGCTTTTTTTCCCATCAGTGCTTTCCGACCTTTGGCGCTTCCAGAAGCGATATCGATAAGCGAAAAACGTATAAATTGGCGTTAAAAAAACATCGCTAGTAAAAAAACGCGCCGACGCTCAGTAAAAAAATACGTGCGTCAATTCATTGGTCATTGTTTGTAAAAGCTATTCCCATATTTATTCCTTTGGTGCTATTTTTCATATAATCAATCATCCAGTTGGATATATCTGTAAAAATTGGTCCAGCGTGAAGATTTCCTGCAAATTAATCCCCTTACCTGGAGCCGCTACACGTACCATTATGACATATTCGGCGCCATTTTTTTCCACCGCCATAACCAATATATGTAGCAATCGTTTCCTTTTTGAGTGTAAGCACCATTAACCACCGTTTCAGAAGTACCAGTTTTTTTCCACCAATTTCATAGCCAGATTTGTCACTCTTTGACAAGAATAAAGATCGGCGCGCCGTCGTTAGCATCGTTCGCATCTGCGATGACGTGCCGCCGCTTACGGTTTGGCGAATAACTTTATTTTCCGACGATTTCAGATTGCCAGATTCGTCAATTGTACCAACGAGAATGGTTGGCTTGTAATATTGACCACCGTTAACTAGCGACGAAAAATCCAGCCGCGACTTGAACCATAGTCAAGTTCATACTCTGCCCGTAAGTCATGGCCGAATAGCGAACCTCATTTCCTTCAGCGCTATCCGGTGGATAAATATAGCCCGAAGCCTCGCCCAGCTCAATTCCAGTTTTAGCGCCAAAGCCAAATTTATCGTGATAATATTCATACAAAAGTCTGACGAGCCGGCAAATTAATCTGCGAGCCATTTCCTAATTTTTCGAATCGCGGTAATCGTACCGACGTTGAGCGAATTGTTAAACGCACCTTGAATCGTCATCGTGCCGCCCAAACCTCTCAAGGCATTACACATCGTGCGGTCAGCGACTTTAATGCAATCGGTATTATTATACGTGCTGGACGGCGTAATAACACCCTTGTCAATTGCCGTAGCGAAAACTAAAGGACTTTTGATAATCGAACCCGGCTCAAATGGCACCATCGACGCGCTATCCACAAACACCGACCCGTTTTTTTCTGCTTGGCAAAATCCGCTGGATTATAAGTCGGATAATTCGCCATTGCCAGAACTTGACCGTTTTTTTCGGATTCATAACAATCACACTTCCCTCGGTGGCGCCAGCCGCTTCGACTCCCTTTTTTTCAACGCCAATTCAGTCTGGCTTTGAATATTTCCTATCCACCGTCAGCGCTAAATTGTCGCCAGATTTCGCCTCGATTCGCATATTATTTTTTTCCAACCGTCAAAGGTATATTCCTCACGTCAGTTACAGATTGCAACAATCCCGTCCCGACCCTTAAGCTGCTTATTCAAAGAGCCTTCGACGCCATATTGACCTTCGCCAGCCGCATTCACAAATCCAAGCACGTGCGCGCCCAGTTCGCCCTCAGGATAATTTCGAATAGAACTTTGCTGATACAACACGCCCGCAAAGTTTTTCTTTTTCAATTTTTTTCCGCTTGAGTCCTGGTGATATTTCTTTCGCCAAAACTTCATAGCGCGACTTTTTTTATTATTGAGCCGTTTCGGATACATTTTCCGTCATTTCGCCGCCAGCAATTTCCCTCAAACTATCAACAAGCTGACTCCGCTCTTTATCGTCAATCGACTGCGGGTCCGCAATCACCGTATAGACCGCCTGATTAAGCACCACAGGAACTGGCGTTTTTCCCGTCCATCATATAAATTTTTCCCGCGCTCCGCAGGAATGACAAATTGACGCTGCTGACTCGCCCGCGCTAATTCCGTATATTTGCCATATTGCAAAAATCTGCAATTGAAACAATCGCAACACAAAAGCCGCCATCACTACTAGTAAAGCGATGGCCAACCAACCAGTTCTTGAACGAATAAGCCGCTGCATATTGCTTATCTTTATTATATCACTATTGAGCGTAATGCGTTTCAGTTGTCGTCATAGCTGAAGCGACATTGCTATTCTTCACCTTCTCTAACGCTGTCAAGCGTGCATTCTGCACTTCCAATTCTGACTTTTTTTGCGCTTAGTTCGGTGATTTTTTTGTATCCAGGCTCTGAGCTTCATAGCCGTAAGCCGTAAGTCTGGTTGCCTGAGTAAGATAAATCAAGCCCAGTACTGTAATCATCAATGCAACTAGCACTGTATGAGCAACAGGACCAAGTTTGACCTGAGACTGAAAAACGTGTAGAATTCTGATTTCGGCGCAATTGACCGTGTGAACGTCGTGAAGTAAATGTGGTGGTGTTTGTCATTTGTCTCTATCTTTTTATGTTTATATTTTGTGTTTAGCATAACAAACCAGCCCGCCTGTTAAAGACAGGCTGGTTTTTCTAAGGTATATTCCGGAATACGCTTTAGTTTAGCCGCGGCGTACTGAAACAGCCTCTGGCTTGTCTGTATTCTGGAATTCTACTTTGATGTGGATTGGCATATTGTGCCTCCTTCTTTTTGTTTTTATTTTTTTCACGGCGTATCGAAATTTTGCACTTCGACTACGCGGATTGTGAACATCTTCAGTTCCAGACACCGGTTTTTTTCTCTGGGACAATTAGCTCAGCCTCATATCCAGCCATCGCTTGCTCAGAAAAAGTAACGCTTGATCAATCTGTCTTCCAAGCTATGAAAAACTAATTATTCCTACTCGCCCGCCCTTATTAAGTAAGCATGGCAAAAGTGGCAATAGTTCTTCAATCAGCTTAAGTTCTCGATTGACTTCAATACGTAGCGCCTGAAAGGTACGAGTCGCGGGATGATGCTTCATGCTACCACGACCAACAGTTTGCTTAATCAGATCAGCCAGCTCAGTCGTTCCCTGAATTGGTCGAGCTTTTACAATTGCCTGCGCAATTCGCCTTGCTCGTCCGGGATTTTCCTCGCCGTAACGAATAATCAGCTGCGTCAAATCATCAACCGAATACGAATTGACAATATCTGCCGCTGTAATTTCCGTCCGATTGTCCATCCGCATATCTAGCGGACCGTCAAATCTGAACGAAAAACCTCTCTCTGCTCTGTCAAGCTGTGGTGACGACACCCCCAAATCAGCCAAAATCACGTCAAACTTACGCCCCTGCTTGACCAAATCTTGCGCCGCGCTCACAAAATCTTTGTGAATTAAAGTTACGCCTTTTTCAGCCAAATCGCCCAATGTCTTAATCGCGTTTTCGTCGCGATCTACTAACACTGAACTCAAGTAATTATCCGTCCTATTTAAGAATGCCCTGGCATGACCGCCATAGCCAGCCGTCAAAGTCGAGATATGACTCGCCTTCGACTGGCTGCAGCCTGCTAAGGGTTATCTCCAAAAAGTACGGGAACATGGATCGGTTCGCTCGCTTGGAGTTCTTCCGACTGTGGTGGATGTTCTTTAATACTCATCATTATTCCATTATACAGAAATAATGCTCGAGATCACCTAACTGGATATTTAATTCTGGCTTTTTTTGTATTTGTGTTTTGTTTGTTTTTTTGTTGTCTTAGAGTGGAAATTTGTTGATTGTCAGTAACAACCATGTTTTCCAAAGAGACTTATGTGTGAGGTGGAGTTTTTTTGGGGAGGTGTTTGAGGAAGGTGCGTTGCCGTTTTTTTAATGTGGAGCAAATTGCCACATGCCATTTTCAAATACCCAGATAGTTGATCTCGAGAGGTTTTAATTGTTAAAGTGCTTAGCTAATCTACTATTCCGCATTCTCGGCCGCTATTAGCCGAAAATATTCCCCTGCTCGCACAGCAACGACTTCTCTGTCAATTCCAGCGTAGTCGAGCAAATGCTGCTCAATCGTCACTCGTCCTTGTTTTTTTGATCGAGCGCCGATGCGGTTTTTACCTCGTCGGAATTTAACGTTCAGGTCGGCAACTCGCTCATCCAGAATACTTCCCGTTAGAGCGCTTTCTACTTCTCGATCCCAGATTTGCTGTGGATACAAGTGGAGATATTTGCCAAACCCGCGAGTTAGCACGACGCCTGATGCAAATTCTGCCCTGAGCTCAGCCGGAATTGTCAAGCGTCGCTTGTCGTCCAACTTACGCTCAAAGTAATCTGTCTGCACGTCGTCCTTCCTTCGTGGTAGATTAGTTGTTTTTTTATAGTGGATGTTTGTTTTTTTGTTGGTGATTTTTCCATCAACTTTCGTTCCACTGACTCCACTATACTACCCACACCTACCCACTTGCAAGCCCTTTTTTTATGACTTTTTACCCATTTTTGTGCATCAAATAAAAAAACTTTTCCACATTTTTGTGGAAAAAGCCTAGTGTTGAGTTGATATAAGCCGACGCTATTTAATAGTTTTGGACAATGGATTAGTACTTAAAGTTATTTCAGACCAAATTTCGACAGCTCACCCCTGTTGTGATACAATGCAGGTATGAAAAAAAGTTATAACAACCGCACATATTAAAAAAACTCCTAGGATGGCTGTTAACCGCCCTAAAATCACAATAATAGCCATACTCATTACTACGATAGGAGTGAATTGGTCATCGAATGCAGCAATACCCCATCAGGTAGCCACCAATACAATCTACACAGCGTTAGGAGTCGGAGGGTTTGGTTTTATCTTATCTATAGTAAGAACAGCTAAGGCAGAGAAAGGCAGACCACGTAGAATAAAAAAATACTTGGTACAATAATGATACCTATAATAGGGAGCTGCAGCTTTAATGGAAATCATCTCCCCATTTACATGTTTAATCAACAGCAAGAAGAGCCTCAACAATTCCAAAATTTCGACATCAGACAAAAGCCCACGCAGCCGGTAACCCAAGATCCCGAGTTGTTATCCGAGCTACAATACCTGGAAGCTACCTATGACTATCATAAATTAAATCTAATATACACAGACAATCCAGCTGCAGATTGCAAGTGGGACTTGGCAGATGGATGTTATTTTGACTTTCAAAAGACTATAAAAAAATGAAGAGAAATAACAACAAAAACAGCCCTTAGGACAATCTTAGCTCACGAATATTTACACTACGCATGGTATGAAAATCACCTAGATACAGACAGTAGACTAGTGTCGGATCTCATAGTCCTATATGGTAGATACCCAGAATTCCGACAGCGAATAGCTGGCGTAGATGGTCATTATCAAGCTTCTGGAGGACTGCTGCCCACGGAACTTTTTAGCTATGGATGTACGGAAATATCTGACGCAAAACTTGGTAGTTACATAACAGAAAAGTGCAAACAATATATAAATATCAATAAACTACCCGCTTTATTCTAATACTTATCACCTCTATATCTTTCAACAGACCCCCTACTTACCTGCCTCAAAACCTCGTCAATTGCTAGCGCGTCAGGAGAAACTTCCAGCGCCCTACGGTTAATTCCGTATAGATATAAATTGTCCAAATCTCGCACGCGACTCAAAGCCACATAACCCATACCTTCAACAAACGCCTTTCTCAGATCAATCTTAGCCGCATCCAGTGTCATTCCCTGACTTTTGTGAACCGTTATAGCCCACGCCAAACGCAGCGGAACCTGAGAAATACTCGCTCGTTTACGCTCTCCGTCCCGCAATTCCCAAACATCCGGCACCATCGTTACCCGACGACCATCTCGAAACTCAACAACCGGATATTCCGTCAGCGGCTCAAAATCAACCACCGTTCCAATGCTACCATTGGCATATAATTTTTGCGGCGAATTTTTAACTGCCATCACCAACGCACCCAGCTTAATCACCAAATTTTCGGGCGCCAGAACCGACCTTTGCAGATTCTCTACATAAATTTTCGAGCCCGTCGTCGTTTGCTGATACGAGCGCTCTTCCCCCGGCAATTCCGCCAATTTTTGAATATTGATATCATCAACATCAACGTTTTACAGTGTGTAGTTCTGTTATATCACCATCTGGCGGCTCAATTTTTCGTGCGCGCCAGCAATGCCTCGACGTGACGTCGCCTAACATCGCCAGTTCTTAGAGCGGTCAGAATCTCCAAAAGCTGCTCACCATTCTGACGATATTGTCGCTCCAAATATAAAACCGCCGGCTGAAGTTCTTGCCAAGCATCAGAATAAACCACAAATCCGCCGCCCTGCTCGTTCGGACGATTCACTGGCGGCAATTGGGAAAAAAATCGCCACTCATCACCAACTGAATACCACCAAACGGCTGATCATTTTCCCTGACGGTTCGTAAAACTTTATCAATCATATCCAGCCGAAAATCGTGAAGCATTGAAATCTCGTCAATGATCAACACGTCGGTTTTAGAAATCACATCACGCCGCGTTTTTGACAATCGTTCAAAAAAATTGTTCGGCAAATGATCACTCACACCAATGCCACTCCAGCTGTGAATCGTATTGCCACCAAGATGCGTCGCCGCCAGACCAGTTGTCGCTGTTACCGACACCTTTTTACCGCGTTTTCGCGCCTGCACAATAAAATTATTCAACAGGTGAGTTTTTACCCGTTCCAGCCGCGCCAGTCAACAACGCCGACCGACCGCTCAGCAGAATAGCCAACGCTAATTCTTGGTCCATTTTAGCCTCGTGGCGGTTCGCCTTCTGGTTCGCCGAGCAGCTTCTTCGACTTAATTTCGTAACGCTTGCCCGTGATTTTACTCTCGATATAATCCTCATTGATGAGATTTACAAACATATCCAAATCATTGCCATCCATGATAATAATCGCGCCGTTATCATCGCTCATCAATTCCAATTGCATCTCATCGGCATAGTCCAAAACATCTTCCTGTTTAACTGCGCCGATTTCCAATTTCTGCAATTTATTAATCGTCTTTTTGCGCTCCTTCACTAGCGCATTAAGATCCATTCCCTCTGGAAAACTTAGCTTATATTCCTTCTCAATTTCCGCTACTTTTTTATCAGCAATCACCTGCTTTTTTTATATTCATAGCCAAACATTCGCTCAAATTTTTCCAGGATTAAACGCAAAAAAATATCTTTACCGACAATCAAAACTTGATTATCATCCGGAACCTTAAAACCAACCTCTGCATTAAACGAACCAAATTTGCCGTCAGAAAATTCCCAAGCCAACGTGCTCTTCAGCGTCTGACCTTGCTGGATTAACTTAACCGTATAAAATACTGTATCAGGATTATTCGGATCGGTAAATCGCGCCACAATTCCCTTCATGCGCTTGAATTCGTGTTCGGTTTCCGAAAAATTCCACGATGTCGTGACGCTCATGTTCAATCAAATGAATCAGTGTTTCAGCTCGCCCAACCTTTTTCCAGATCAGTCCTCAACAGAACATTATCTTCTGATTCGCTCAATTCATAATCACGAACACTCAGTCCAGTGCCTGCGCCCAAATTGACCTGATTGATATAATCAAACAAGAACAACGGCCTAAGCTGCTGCTCAACATCGCCTTTTATCGGCATAAAAATACGGCGTGTAATTTTTTTGCTAAATAAGAACAGCTCTATCTGTAAATCATTCTTTTTGCGTCATTTTTGATTTGCCCACAAAAAAATATCAGTCGTTTCCCTCACTTCTTCCATTTTTTTCTAGTATAGCAATTTTTATCAGATGTCGCTAGCAGTTATTTAGCCAATCTCTCGCCTTCACGCGCCCGATTAGCCCATTCATCAGCCAATTCGTTTCCTTCATCGCCCTCATGACCGCGCACCCAACGCAAATCCGCCTGAGAATTCGAATATAGTTCGTATAGTTCGCGTACAATATCCAGATTTTTTTAATCTCGCCGCCCTTCTTCGTCCAGCCACGCTTTTCCCAGCCCGGCGCCCACTTGGTGACCACGTTAATCCAAAATTCACTATCAGAATAAATCACACACGGCGCGCCATTAGCGTCTTTTAATGCCGCGATTAAAGCTTTTGCCCTCCATGCGAATATTGGTGGTATCGCCATCTTCTGACCCCAAAAATATAAGGCTGAAGATCACGAATCACCGCAAATCCCCAGGACCAGGGTTTGGCGAAGCAGAGCCATCAGTATAATAAGTTGTCATTAGTATGATTATATCACGCGCAAGTCATTAATTGTCAGCCCGTAGATCAATCAGGCTCTCAATAAACTTATCTTCATTAGACAGAGATTTCGGATTAAGTCCAAGATTACCAGTATTCTTGCTATCTTTCATATCATAGCGTCGCTTGTATAGCGCACCTAAGACCTCTTCCGCAAGATTGACTATCATCATTCTATTATCACGCTGACTGGCTGTTTCCTCTTCTAAGTTATCCTTGCCAAAACCCTTAGACTGTAGATATTTATAAGCAATATGAGATACTTCACCCGTACGCGCGCGACGTCGCTCGTCTTTTGTAATAAACTGTATTTCAACTGGGACCTCAATATCATCAATATCCACAGCAAATGTTACTTTAGATATTTCATAGATAGAGTATCCTCGTTGTTCACACTTTTCATCGGTATCAATTTTTACCAAATATTCATCCGAACCAACGCCCAGTTCACGAAGATTCTGCTCCACGACATCAACATATTCTTTAGTTCCCTGGATATATACAGGTCTGTTTTTACCCCGAGCACATACTGGTCTAAACTCCTTCAATCTATCAGCAATAAAGTGTGCAAAATCACAAGCTGTCGTTTCACGATCTCTAGATATCACCATCATACCGACAATATCCATAATTCCGTCGCCGCCCTTAAGTTTATCCGCAAGTGATCCTACGGTTTTAATACGCCAGTTTCCAGCAACCATATTGCCATATTTGGTATCAGCAGCAAATTCCCCCATGTGAGTAGAATATTCGCCAGAATCCTCATTTTTACGAATAGCGTAATTGATAGTACCATCATTCACACCAAATATCTTGTCTGCAATTTTATCCATGCCGACCTGCAGAACCCTGTCTTGTGTCTCTTTAGCACTTTTAACAAGGTCTTCCTTATCTTGACCAATTAGTCGTCTTATTTTAGCCACACTACGTAGTTCTGCAGCAAAAGCTTCATATCCCATTGCTTCAAGAATTGGAGCATAGAATGACTCAGCCTCCAACACATCCTGTAAAACTGCAGATTCTCTCTTTGACGACGGATGCTGCAAATTATCCATTATCTCGGCACCTTTTATTATAAACGCCTCGATATTAACCTTATCCATCTCTAATCTCATATGGTCAAGGTCTAGAAGTGGCTGAGCAACCCTCCATTGCTCCGGAGAGACTTTGCCTGTGTGTCTCTCAGCAACCAGGGAGTATGTTTCTCGATAATCATCGTTAGACTCTTCTTCGGCAATCTTAGCCATCAACTTACGATGATGCGCCGCGCTTTGCTCAATTTCAGCCATATCGGCCAGTAAGCATGCGGAGTATTTCAACTGATCATGGCTAACATTTTTCATCATCCATAAACTCATAGAGTGCATTTGCGGCATTCCTAGCCCACACGTCGTTATATTTTGTACTCTTTTTTTATTAAACATCCTATCAGCAACATCATGAATCAACGACAACGAAGCTGCCTCTGGTGGTAAATCGTCACCCGTATATGCTTTTACGATTTTTATACACTCGGTGGGCATGATCCTTAAAAATCTTCGCGCTCACCTTCAGTACAACTAATATAGCCGTCTAAAAACCTTACGGCATGATTCATGAAAAAAACCTCTTCTGCAGGTATAATCTCTTTTTCGTTCAAAATACAATTTTCGCTTGACACAACCCTTGCATTATATCATAGTAATGCAAAATTATGTAAT
>BNJT01002122.1_pt1 | contig 17742 bp, 18 predicted proteins | sample 8540491 | NCBI WGS metagenome assembly BNJT01 (sample SAMD00202455, study PRJDB9452) | human saliva metagenome | host: Homo sapiens | reverse complement strand
GGACACATGGCTGCTAACAATGGTGGATTTACCAATTAGAGAAAGGCTATATACCCGTAAAAATAAAATACGTGAATAAACTGAGGCCAGACCGTACATGGATCAGCCTGAATTTTAGGGAAACTATCAGGAAAGATCAAAGCAATCGGTCAGAAATGATAGAATCATACGCTTTAAAATTAGATATTTTCTCTCACACGCCTTAGGGCTTTATATGGCGACAGAAATTAAAAAGAAAGCCCCTAAACAAGTTCAAGATAGTGAAAGCCAAAAGGCACAAATACCCGCTGGATTATCGCAGTAGCGTTAATTACTGCAGCAGCAGGAAGATTTTACTGCATGCACAACTTTCATTAGCTGTGGCCATTACAGCATTAGCAGTTGCAGCCGCCAGCACAATCATCAAAAAACCCTTCACTTATTAAAGAGTTCTCAATTGAATTACGCAGTCTATTTCAAGAAACGGTCCAATGAACGTCAAACTTAATCACAATTGCGATGTGTAGTGGTTTCTCGAGTGTTATGGGTAATCGACTCATCACTGTCTGATTGGTTTACTTTTAATTAACTTATACAAGGCATTAAATGATGAATTAGAACAACTTCTATGAACCAAGCAAAAGTGTTGGCATGTATTATGCTCTTTCTGGTTTTGAAAACCGGAAAGATTTTACGTGAATATATCAACTTTACAAATGAAGATTCTTTCGTAAGTATTATAAAGTTAACTGAAGAACTCAAGAAACGTAGGTGGTAAACGCTGTAAATTGAACGTAAATTCTTCCTTAGGTTATGTATATTAGTTGAAATGAAATGAACGACTACACTGGCACCAAAGTGCAGTGTACCTCGTGTAATGGGCTTTATCGGTGGAAATAGCAGATAAACCAAAGCTAATTTCCAAAAAAGTTGACTTAATCCTTAACCGTTCAATAATGAAAACCACGTCACTGTAATGAATATCATCCTGTGAAATGTACGTGTTACTGAAGGTCCATTCGCTGACTATCGGGTACTAGAATAAAGGATTACGAAAAGGCCTGCAAGTAAAGTAACCGTATTCATTCGTCGCAAATAGTTGAATGAATCTGTCCAAGTTGAAAACACACTTTCAAGACTGAAAACGGGAACTTATGTTCTGTTTTTTATTTATTCATACCTAATGGGTATAGTGAGACAAAATGAAGCGTTAATCCGTCAAAAATCTATGCTAGGATGTAAACAGTTGCTATGCCTATTTTTTTAAAATATTAGTAACTCTTTTATTTAAAAAACTATAAACATAACTCGCCGTTTTTTTTCAATCCATTATGATTATTTAATTGACGCTTGATATTTAAATCCTCTATCATTTGTTGTATGTTCTATCTATTTGTATGCTTTTCAAAAGGTAAATAACAATTCATAATATCAACCGTATAAGCCCTCTTACATTTCTATGTTTATATGAAAACAGCCTTTTTCATTTCCTTTATCACTCTTCTTTAAAAACTCATGCTTTATAAACCACATATAAACTAACATAAAATATTTTTGAACTTTTCACCAATGATTTCTGCAATTATTTTCAATTCTACCTGTCAGGACTGATGTTTTTTCCTTAATTTCGCATCACAATCATGACCCAGCAAGGAAATCACATCTGCACAGGAGTATTAAACAGTTCTTCATTAGACCTCATCAAGGGCAATTGATTGAATTATATAGCTTCTTTCTAACTATTTAATGCAAGTTTATGGTAGATATCTTTTCCATCTCATAAAATGATATGAAACGACTTTATCTGTTTTTAACCATCACTAAAATAATTCAGAATAATGATGGTGGTCGTATCCAGAAGGATATTAAGGCATCGATTTTGTAATGATTTCAGTGGTTGTTTTAGGGCTCATCAATATATCGTATGGGTTCGAACTTCAATACCGATATTTTATCGCGAGCTGTTGATAGGTTTGTTTTCCAGAGGTAATCAGCCCAAATTTTAATAGATTTAATTTGTTTTTAGATAAATGTTTTATGGCATTAATGGCAAAATAACGTTGAGCATTATTATTTTGCTTACCATGTTTCTTATTCTTGCACTTTTTCCTCCTGGCAAATGGACAGTTTTTGTTCATATTTCAGTAAATAGGCTTGAAGCCTTGTATTATAAGGCTTTAAGCCACTTTGAAGCAACCATTGTTCACATGCCACTAGCTTCATTACACAAAAGGCGTGATATTTGATCAGCGCCTTCTCTTATTCTACTCTGACGAGTCTTGCGGTAATAATCGCTCTAAGCGCATGCGAATCCGCAAAACTCCGCTCTTGCCTCTACTCATGCGCGCTTTGCACCATCTACTAAAATTTCGACCCGCTTGTGGGCGAGAATCAGTAGTTGATGACATCGCAGCTCCATAAGCCCCAGCGGAGCGCATCGCTATGTAATCGCCTCTCGCGACAGATAAGGTTCTCGCTCTTTCCTAAGAAGCAGAGGCTCACAGATCGGGCCCAACAACACTTCGGCAAACGGAAGCTTCATGATTAAGTGATTGATCAACCTCGTGCACTCTCCATATAAGCTCTCCATATGTTACGCCAGACGAACTCATATCGTTCATTCCAGTATCTACAATCGCAAAATTTACGATCTTCATTTGATTTCAGATATTCTACTTTGTGACCAAAATCCCTGCATTCGCACTAATTGCACGTCCCTGGTTCGAGAATGATTTCAAATTTGGATAAGCTCTAAGTTTTTCCAACAATGCCTTCGCATATTCGGTAGGATGCGGAGGCTGCTCGCCTAGATATGGGCACACCCAAAACCACCGCCTAAATCCAAGTGATGCAATCAACCCCGTCTTTGAGCTGTTCCATTAAAACAATTAAGTGATCGGTCGCATCTAAAACGGTTGAAGCTCGTAGCGAGCCGATACGACAATCCATACCGTAATTTTCACATTCGGTAAGCTTTAGCAAACGATACACTCTCGGGCTTGTTGCACGCTAACACCGAATTTATTTTCTTTTAAGCCAGTAGAAAATATATGGGTGCGTGCATCCACGTCTGATTTACACGCAGAGAAATTGGCGCAACTTTACCCATTTTTCCCGCCACTTCATTGATGCGATGCAGTTCCAGGATTGATCTCACATAAAACAACGCACACCGACCCCAGCGCGTGCAATTTCGCTATGTGATTTTGCCACCCCGAGAATACCACTTTGAAGCATCACCACCCGCGGCTAATACACGCTCTAATTCGCCTTTGTGAAACAATATCAAAGCCTGAACCAAGCTTTGCCATGACATTGAGTAACGCAATATTAGAAACTAGATTTTGCAGGCAAAGCAAATTAAATGTGGTGCTCGCCAAATGCGTTATCAAAGCGCATACCAATGGCGTTCTAGCGTAGCACGGAATAAATGTAAACAGGAGTCCCATGCGCTTTTAATAATGTCTGCAATGGCCACCCTTCGGCAAAAAGCGTTGGTTTTTATATTCAAAATGGTTCATTGGGTTTCCGTTGTAGTCTTAGAAAGCGGTCAAATTTCTTTAGCAAAAGCTTTATGGAAATCTGGACCGCTTGTAATGATAAATTTTATGCTGTTCTAGGCTGTTCAGCTGTTTTTCAGGAAAATAAAGGGCCTTTACGCTGCAAGGGTTAAAAACCAAACCCTGCAAACAGTGCCACAATAATCAATCATGATGTTTCTTCTGTATCAAGAAGTCAAATTCTAAATCAAATTGATTCAATCAGCGAAAAGCCCTGCAAACAAAAATTTGCAAGGTTTTATATTTTTAGACCGTTTGTAAGATTACAAACTTAAAGTTAAAACAAATAATGCTATGTCAAAAATAGCAGATAATCCGGTAGAATACTGGTTACCGGCTGAAAATGCACCTTTTAAATCGTGTAATCCGTGGTGGATATGGTATACCTGCCCACATTGGGAAAATAGTGAACACTAAAATCGCTAATTTACCAATACCGGTATGTGCAAAAGCAATGATATTGTCTGGTGTAACTAAACCAAGCGGAAGTAAAACGCCCAATACTAAAATCAAGATTGGAAAAATAGTGCTCTAACCATGCCGCCAGCACTGAACAATAACCAAACAGGTGGCTCGTTAGAACGTTTTAAACATAAAGTACACTTTTTATTACTCATATCTCCCCTTAAATATAAGCTAACTACTAAGACAACAAGCACATCTACCCCTAGCAATGCCCCAGAACACTTTTTCACGAAGTTAATTGGTAAAAATTGTCCTCTAACCATAATTGGCATTGCTTGTGGTGTCATTTCAAATCAAGGTTGCATGCCGATAAAGAATGGTTAGCTAATGAAATGAGATTGAAGACATCACAATTGATTTTGTACGAAGCTGACAAAATCTGCTGCAAAAGTGCCTCTGCCTAAAGTAATCACACCATAAAATAAGACTAAGCTAAAACCAAACGGTTGGGATTGAGGTTGCTTCACGCACCATATACATTTTGTAAAATGGTAGTTTTTGCTACCAATTCGCTCTTTCATTTCACGCACATAGGCTTTGCGTTTTGTTGTTGCTGCCATATTTCCCTAGCCTTTTTGGTTTGATCATTGAAATTACATATCTTTGCACTTTCCACTTTACCTTTGGTTAATTGTAGATGCCGGCCCTACATGTTTCGGACACACTTCTGAACAATAACCCACGAAAGTACAGCCCAAACACTCGTTTTTACTGCTTAACAGTTTCATACGCTCTGCACGGCCATTATCACGGTTATCTAAGTTATAACGATGAGCAAGTTATACTGCAGAGGTCGCAAGAATTGTGATTTAAACCAAATTGCGGACAAGCGGCGTAACATAAACTACAGTCTGATACACATTGAGAATTGACGATATTTCTAGCCGTGCAGGGTTTGTTTTGGTACGGCTTTTCTCAATTCCGCATCCGTGCCGGATTTCCTGAAAAGCGCTGGTGCTTTATTATCAATGATGTAAGGTTTAATTGTTTTCAAGGCTGTCTAAGAAGTGGCTTAAATCCACAACTAAGTCGCGCTCGATTGGGAAGTTTTGTAGTGGCTCAATACGCATATGTCCGCTGTAATCACGTAAGAAACGTTTTAGCAAGCTAGTTTTGGCTTCTGCCATTTACTATCATCCCACATGAACTGCACAACCGCTACACGGCAGACCAGCGATAAGAAAGCTAGGTTGTAATCATCTTTTGATTATAACCGAGTGCATCTAATAAATGAAGTTTTGGCATTACTAAGGGACTTGGTATTTGTCTAAATGGCATCGCTATCCACTTCAGGATTGTAGCGTAAATACTTCGATGGTCATTGTATTTACATTTGCCATTTTGTTACCCTCCATTATTTCGCAGCCTGAGCCGCTCGCTTTTTCTTGTGTTTCAGCTTCTGCACCGTAAACACGTTTTGCTGGTTGTGATTTCGTGATACATCGCTATATTTAATTGTTGGTTTACCTCTGCATTATAGAAAGCTAATGAGTGTTTTAAATAATTCACATCATCACGCTCAGTCGCATCTAAACGTTGGTGCGCACCACGAGATTCTTTTTACGTTCAACAGTAGAACATGCAATAGATTGGCCACATCTAAGATGAACCTAATTCAATTTTATAGAGTAAATCAGTGTTAAATACGCTTGATTTATCTTTCACGCTCACACGTTTATAACGTTCTTTTAAGCTCTTCAATTTTATTGATGGTTGTTTCCATACTTTCTTGTGTACGATAAATACCGCAACCTTCTTCCATTGAATCACTCCATTTCATTACGAATTTGTGACCAAGATTCGTTACCTCCTTGATTAGCTAACGCATGTAAACGCGCACAACATCTTGGGCTTGTGCATCAAGGTGCTGGTTTGCAGGTTTTGCTTCTGAAGCACGACGAGCAGCACTTTTCACCAGCCACTTTATCATGAACACGACAAGTTTCGCTAATGAGTTAGAACTCTAAACGGTTTGCACTGTGTAAACCAGAAGATGCACACTCACCTACTGCAAATAAACTTTAATTGAGGTTTCAGCATCATCGTCCACATCAATACCGCCCATGGTGGTAGTGAACAACTGGACGAACCGGAATCGGTTGATGAACTGGGTCAACTCTTCATATGCACGTGCTAACTCACAAACAAACGGTAAACGTTCTGTTAAGTGTTTTTCCCCAAATGACGTAAATCTAAGTGCACGACATCCACGCCTTTAGCAGTTTTAGTGTGTTGCCTTTTTACGCCACTCTTGCCAGAATGCTTGAGAAACTTTTATCACGTGGGCCTAATTCCATGTATTTATTTTCTGGTTTGCCTACTGCTCTCAGGGCCCAGACCATAATCTTGTGGGTACACGGTAGCCATCTTTATTGACCAAGATACCACCTTTCACCACGACAACCTTCGGTCATCAAAATACCATGTTTGGTAAGTCGTTGCGAGTATTGAACGAATTCCATATCACGTAATGCAACACCATGACGATATGCCATAGATAAACCATCACCCGTTACGATACCGCCATAGTATTGAAACGATAAGTACGGCAACCACCACCTGTTGCAATCAACAACTGCATTTGTGCATTTCGATTTGAACTAATGTCCCTTCCATCATATTCATTGCAACACAACCGCGTGCTTCGCCATTGTCAGTTAGAATATCAAGTACGAAATGTCGTCAAAAACGGACGATATTAGGATATTTAATTGAAGTTTGGAAAAAGTGTATGTAAGATGTGGAAGCCTGTTTTATCTGCCGCGAACCAAGTACGCTCAATTTTTCATCCCACCGAAAACGGCGAACGTTAACATCACCATCTTCTTTACGGTCCAAGGACAACCCCAACGCTCCAATTAGGGTCATTTCCACTGGGAATGCTCAACGGAAATATTCTACGACATCTTGTTCACATAACCAGTCACCACCGCCTACGGTATCGTTAAAGTGGTTATCAAAAGAGTCGGTATCTTTAATGACCGCTGCTGAACCCCTTCTCGCCGCCACTGTATGGCTACGCATTGGGTAAACTTTGAAATTAACGCAATTTTTAAGGTTCGATTTGCTTTCTGCTGCTGCAATCGCAGCACGTAAACCGCCACCACCGGCGCCGATAATTGCCACACAAAATTAACACTTTGTATATACACTCCAAAAATTGAACTCATGCTTAAGAATTAGTTCTATTCTCGCCACTAAAATGAGCTGCGCCCCATTTATTACATAAAAGAGGTGTTGATTCACCTCAAAAATTGACTTTGTGTATTAAGAATCGCTCTCAATAAATTACACATGACCTACTCATAGCGCACCTTATGATAACGTGTTTTCAACATTCTTGTTACTATATCTTATTTTATAAAATGGATCCGTTTCACACTTATTAAATTTGTTCAAATTTTTCGAATTAAATCTAATACTTCAGGCAGTGTTGTTACCTTCTATCTAAAATGGCCGCCTGTAGGCAGGCACAAATAACTTGTTGTAAGTTTTCTGCTAAACGCTGGCTAAATTCCGCAGGCACAATGCTATCATTTTCGCTGCAATGACATGGCACTGACTTGGTCACGCAAGCGGTCAGATTTTGGAAAAACATTTGCAAATGCATCTAATTCCGGCAAATGTGGTAATTTTTCACCAAAGCCCTCGAAACTAAAATCAATGCCTTAATCGATTTCTGCGCTGTTGCGTAGAAAAATTTTAAGCTCGCAATACAGCCTAAACTATGCCTGATAAGAATTGTTTCAGGCGTAAGAACAATTTCTGTTGATGATATGCTAACCATGCTTCCAGGCGTTGGATGTTCGCTATTTGGCATATTTAACCGCTTACAAGAAATGCCTAATTTAGCCAGTTCTTCCTCTAACTAAGGAACCAATGTTTATTCCTCGTTTGCGGTATAACCATGCGTAATAAAAACTTGGGTCATAATTACTCCATATTTAAAATATTCGATGTATTAAAAACTGCGCTTCTCTTTCAACCGACTATGATGCCTTACACAGCCTTAAATCAGTAAAATTTTCGCAAAAATTCGACCGCTTTCCCATATGATATTGGTTATTAGGTCGCTCCTAGCTAAACTAGCATAACCGAACTGTCGGTTTTCAATTCTAATAAGAACTTTGAATGATTATTAGCAACATTATTTACTCCTTTTTCAGTAGTCTCGTGGTCTGCTAAAAGAGGCGAATTTTGAAATTTTTAGGACATCAGATGTTCACGGTCGTATCGTACCATGGTCTTTTATGGTGCAGACGTGGAAGACAAATCTGGCTCTTAGGCAAATTGCAACTTACGTGAAAAGAAGCGCGTAAAGCTCATCCTGATCTTATCTTGGTGCTGATATCGGTGATGCGATTTAAGATAACCAAGTTGAAGTATTTGCTAAAACTGAAAATACTACAAAGACAACCCCTGTGCCGAAAGTACTAAATGCTATGGGCTATGACATTTTCATTTTAGGTAACCACGAATTCAACTTCGGCATGACCGCATTAGATGAAATTTTAAAAAGACATTAAAGCAAAAATCTTAACTCGCGAACTTCTACTCTACAAAGACAGTGGTAAACGCTATGTTGAGCTAACAACCATCATTGAAAAAGATGGCGTGAAATTAGGATTATCGGTTCAGTACGCAACGTCGGCAAAATTTGAAGAAGATACCGGCAACTTAAAAGACATGAAATTCAGCTCACCAACTGAAGAAACTAAAGGCAAATCAAAGCATTAAAAGAAAAAGGTGTAAATGCGATCGTTGTATTAGCTCACATGGGTATCGAAAAACGAAAATAACATTCCAGATACTGGCGTGGCAGACTTAATCAACAATGTCGATGGTATTGATGCATTATTGCAGGCACATGCACAAAAACGTCTCTTCTGAAACGATTAAAGAAACAGTAATCACTGAGCCACACCGCTACGGTACTGTAGTTTCTGGAAGCAGATACGCTTTGATGTAGATAAAGACGGTAAAGCAAAATTAGTTTCTAAACAAGCAAAAACTGTGCCTGCGAAAAGATTACGAAGCGGATGCACAAACGTTGAAACTACAAACCATGCCCACGAAGAATTACGCCGTCTAAAACAACGTGAAAATCGGTGAAACCGCAATTGATATGGTGCCGCAAGAGAGAAAACACGGTGTTTCAATTGCGTTCTCACAAGATACGGGGTTATCTTCTATTCATTACTGATGTTGAGAGCTACCACAGCAATGCCGATGTTGTTTCTTTCTCATTCGACTCACGAAAAGCGCGTATGGATAAAGGCGATATCAAGAGACATCATCTTTTAACTACCGCTATGCAGGTGGCGATGTGACCGTATATGAAGTGACTGGTAGACAACTTAAAGAGTACATGAACTGGTCAGCAGATTACTTTCGATACCATTCAACCAGGTGATACTCGAATATCGCTATAACGCAGAACGTATCTAAATATGTTACCTTCGATATTTTCGGTATGTGCAATATCAAATTGATTTTACGTAAACCAAGCGAAGCGAAAAATTGTTGATCTGAAATTAGCAGATGGCACACCAGTGACCGACGATATGAAAATCAAACTAGGTATGAACTCTACTGCTTCGGGTCAATTAACCAAAAAGGTGGTATTTGGAAGGTCAAATTCCTGTACTTTGGGGAATCTAGCGGCAACGGGCCGTGAAAAGGCACTCATCCAAAACATGATGATCGACTACATCACCAAGTGAAAAAGCGCAAAATTGAAGGCGCGTCTCACAACCGCTGGAAATTAGTTGGTTTAGAATCAAAAACAAGGCAAAATATGGCGGATTACGCGATTGGCAAACTGCTCGATAACGACAGTTACCTTACTGTAGATAAGCCTCAGCCGAGGGCTAAAACGCGATCCGAATCTGACCACACCTGCAGTTTATGATGGCGAAGGCGAGATTGTGGCAACCGGTAGTCTGTCTTTGCTCAAATAGCTTGCGCCGCCGTTTAGCTGTTTCAACAACAAGGTGAAGGGCTAATGAACACTGTCGTCACAGCATCTGATCGACGAACAGTTCGCGCGTGTGCGTATCCGCATATTTTCTTTCTATACCAAATGCAAGACACGGCAAAATTTTGAGTCTCAAGTTTTCATGAAATCACCCGTATTCCGAAATCAAATTGCCTTTATGGAAAACAAGCGGCTCAGGTTTTGCAGATTATTTGCAAAATCTCACCGCTTGCAGCCACAAACGCAACCTAATCCAGCGTGCATTGCAGCCATTGTAATGAACGCCAACCCATTCACACTAGGGCCATCAATGGTTGACGTTTCTAGAAATGATTGTACATATTTTTAATTGTTAAGCGAAGATCAAAAGCCTTGTCCCATTTTCAGTCAGAAAAATGTCTCTCGTGCCAACAAGGTGTCTCACATTTATGAACGAATGTGCTACATGACAGTGGCGATTACATTATTAGTCAGCGCAACCTTTTCCAAGTTATTTCCAAGAAAAATGAAAATGCTGTGATTGGAAAGCAACGCCTCTGCTTGATTCAGAAATTTTCAGCGCCAAATCGCAAAAACGCTCTGTATTCAACGCCGCGTAGTAGTAGGCGAAGAACCTTTAGCCGGGTGATCACTCTCTATAACCAAATCATGCAGCAAAAACTGCCTCGAACACGGCATTGAATGCGTAATCATTCCTCAAAGTAGTCGGGTAACCAACATTAGCGCTACCTAAAGTGCGTCAATACATTGTCATACAGGCGATTTTGCTCATGGCAAAAATGGTGCCAGCATGAGCACTTATGATTATTTCATGAGTGATGCAGCGCAACCTGTCATTTCCCGTATCCAGCAAACGGAACAAGTAGAACATTATTAGCATCTACGAAATCAATAAAAAGGGGATGATTAACTCATCCCCTTAACTTTGCCATTTTAACTCTTAAGCATTTTGGATAACGTTGCTTCTTCAGGATCAGGGTTCTCCAGTAATGCGGTTACGTAAATCGCGACGAATAACCCCAATTGTCCAGAACCAGATATGACCGACTAATTCAGAATGTGCTCATATAAATGGCCATTCTAAGGACTGGTGGTGTTAAACCAAGCGCTGGGAAAGTAATGTAGTGTACGCAGATGTTTCTGCGATGATACCCGCGCCGATACCTTGCCCAGAATTTAATTTCGAAGATTTCAGCACATGATGCAATAACCGATCGCGAAAAACTAATGAGAAAACATGTGCGTTACACCAATCCAGTTAAATGCATGATCAGCAAAAGCGAATGCTGCTTCAGTTGATCGATACCCAGATAATCACGTAAGAAAACATGCGGTGGGTTTAGAATGCGCGAACAAACTTCTAATGCTTGTGATGGGTCTTTACATGCCGCGGGTGAATAAATCGAGTGAGCTACGTGGTGGAATGGGTGTTTCAGCACCCATTTTACGAATGCAGAGATAATCCTGCCACAATACCAACAGATCACCGCTATACCATAGCGACGTTTAGATGCTTCTGTGAATAATGCCATAATTATATCCTCTTTTATCAAATTGAAGTATTTTGAAACAGCGTTACGAACCGTTTTCAATTTCTAATTTTACGGAGGTTTTATTCTTAATCAAACTTGAATTTGCATAAAAGACAATCTTTACATTAACTGACAACAACTCATTAACTTTATCACAAAGCCAGCAACATTCACCGCGTGATTAAGCGCTAATTTCCCAATGCAAACGTTTGCGTTATCCGATTATAATAGCCAAGATTATCATCTCAAACACAACTCAAAGGTACCCGTATGTTTCAAACTTTTCGTGGCTCACCCGCCCTTTCTGAATTCCGTATTCAGGCTTTAATGCAAAAATTCCAACAAAAATCAATTACCGGTAAAATCGGTTTATGCGGAATATTTGCATTTTGTGGAATTAAATCGACCGCTTGTTAGCGAGCAGGAAGCAAAACTAAAAAGCGTTGTTACATTACGGCCCAACTTTGGCAGAACACGATGCCAAAGGCGAAACCTTTATCGTGATTCCACGCGTTGGCACGATTTCTTCTTGGTCTTCTAAAGCGACCGATATTGCGCATAACTGTGGTTTAAGTGAAGTGGAGCGTATTGAGCGTGGTTTGGCGTATTATTTTTGAGTTAAGCTCAACCGCTTGATGAAAAACAACAGAAAAATTGACCGCACTTTTACATGACCGAATGATGGAAACGGTGGTGCGTCGTCCTGAAGATGCGGAGATCTTATTCCGTCATCAAGATCCGAAACCGTTTAAAAACCGTGGATATTTTGAAAGGTGGACGTGAAGCCTTAGTGACAGCCAACGTAGAATTAGGTTTGGCACTGGCAGAAGATGAAATTGATTATTTGGTGGAAAAACTTTCACCCAATTAGGGCGCAATCCACACGATATTGAACTTTATATGTTCGCGCAAGCCAACTCTGAGCACTGTCGCCATAAAATTTTTAATGCAGATTGGATTATCGATGGCAAAAAACAGGATAAATCCCTGTTTAAGATGATTAAAAACACCTTTGAGAAAACTCCAGATTTTGTGCTTTCAGCCTATAAAGATAATGCTGCAGTGATGGAAGGTCAAAAGTCGGCCGTTTCTTTGCGGATCAAGACGGACAATATCGCTATCACAATGAAGATGCACATATCTTAATGAAAGTGGAAACCCACAATCACCCAACCGCAATTTCAGCCATTCCCGGGTGCCGCAACAGGTTCAGGCGGTGAAATTCGTGATGAAGGTGCAACGGGTCGTGGTGCCAAACCTAAAGCAGGTTTAACTGGCTTCTCGGTATCAAATCTTGTCATTCCAAACTTTGAGCAACCTTGGGAAAATCCACTTTCTAAACCAAACCGTATTGCTTCAGCCTTAGATATTATGATTGAAGGTCCATTAGGTGGCGCAGCATTTAACAATGAATTTGGTCGTCCTGCATTATTGGGTTATTTCCGTACCTATGAGGAGAAAGTCAACAGCTTCAACGGCGAAGAAGTGCGTGGTTATCACAAACCGATTATGTTAGCGGCGGTATCGGTAATATTCGTGGCGAACTACGTTCAAAAAGGTGAAATTCCAGTCGGTGCGAAATTGATCGTATTAGGCGGTCCAGCCATGAACATCGGCTTAGGCGGTGGCGCAGCTTCTTCTATGGACAGCGGTAACCAAAAAGAAGATTTTAGATTTTGCTTCCGTTCAACGTGAAAAACCCAGAAATGGAACGCCGCTGCTAAGAAGTGATTGACCGCTGCTGGCAATTAGGGCGAAGAAACCCACCCTCTTTTATTCACGATGTGGGCGTAGGTTTATCCAACGCGATGCCTGAATTAGTACACGATGGCGAACGTGGCGGTAAATTTGATTTACGCTCCATCCTTTGCGATGAAAAAGGCATGTCACCATTGGAAATTTGGTGTAACGAATCGCAAGAACGTTATGTCTTAGCGGTTGCACCAGAAAAACTCGAATTATTTACCGCACTTTGTGAACGTGAGCGTGCGCCGTTTGCGGTCATTGGTGAGCAACGGAAGAAAAACATTTAACCTTTGCACGATAGCTCATTTCGACAATAACCCAATTGATTTGCCAATGAATGTGTTATTAGGCAAAAACTCCCGAAAAATGACGCGTGAGGTTTCGTCAAAAACTGTCGAAAAATCGACCGCTTGCAACGGAAAATATTCAATTAAAAGAAGCCTTTCCATCGCGTATTACGCTTTACCGGTGGTGGCAGAAAAACCTTCTTAATCACCATTGGCGACCGTTCGGTAACCGGTATGGTGGCGCGTGATCAAATGGTCGGGCCCATGGCAAATTCCGGTGTCTGATGTGGCCGTCACAACTGCATCATTAGACAGCTATCACGGCGAAGCCATGGCAATGGGCGAACGTGCACCCAGTGGCGTTATTAGACTTTGGTGCTTCTGCACGTTTAGCGGTAGTTGAATCCATTACCAATATTGCAGGGCACCAACATTAGGGCGATATTAAACGCATCAAACTGTCTGCAACTGGATGTCTGCAGCGGGTCTGGTGGTGAAGACGCCGGCTTATATGAAGCCGTGAAAAGCGGTCGGTGAAGAACTTTGCCCGCGTTAGGCATTACCATTCCAGTGGTAAAGACTCTATGTCGATGAAAACCACTTGGGAAGAAATGGCGAGAAAAATCAGTAACAGCACCGCTTTTAGTGATTTCATCTTTGCGCGCGTGAAGATGTCCGCAAAAACAGTGACACCTCAATTACGCACAGACAAAAAGGCGCAAGCCAGTTGTGATTGTTGATTGATTTAGGCGAAGGAAAAATCGCTCAGGGCGCGACCGCACTGGTGCAAGTGTATAAACAACCAGGGTGACAAAACCAGCCGATGTAGTGAACGTAGCCAAACTGAAAAATCTCTTTGATGCAATGCAAGCACTGGTGGCAGAGCGTAAATTATTGACTTACCACCGACCGTTCAGATGGTGGTTTAATTACACACTGCAGAAATGGCATTTGCGTGGTAACTCAGGCGTCGATGTGGATATTTCAGCCAGGGACAATGATTTAGCCGTAGTTATTCTAATGAAGAATTGGGTGCAGTGATTCAAGTCTCTGAAAACGAATTAAGCGCAGTGCGTGAGGTGATTAAAAGCTCCATGACTTGCTTGGTTTGGACTTATGAACTCGAGTTCTGTAAGCGCAGAAGATCGTTTGAAATCACGCGCGGTAGCAAAAACTATTAAGCGAAAAACGCTCTGAATTACGTGGTATGGGCAGAGCTCACTCACCAAATGCAACGCTTACGCTGATAATCCAGAATGTGCTGACCAAGAATTTGAAGGAAGAGCAACAGACAACAAAGGTCTATCCGCTCACTTAACCTATGATGTGAATGAAGATATTGCTGCGCCTTACATCAGCAAAGTGCGTGAAACCGAAAGTAGCCGTATTGCGTGAACAAGGTGTAAACAGCCACGTTGAAATGGCGGCAGCGTTTGATCGTGCAGGCTTTGCCGCGATTGATGTTCACATGAGTGATTTAATGGCAGGTCGTTACAACTTAAACGACTTTACGCGATGGTGGCCTGTGGTGGCTTCTGACGGTGACGTATTAGGTGCTAGCGGTGGCTGGAGCGAAATCCATTTTATTTAACCCACAATTACGCGATCAATTCAGCCAATTCTTCGCCAATAGAAAACACCCTTTCATTAGGGTGTATGTAACGGCTGTCAACTTATCTCCACTCTGGCAGAAATTATCCCTGGTAGAAAACTGCCACGTTTCGTGCGTAATAAATCATGAACGCTTTGAAGCGCGTGCTGCGATGGTGAAAAATCAACGACACCAACTCATTGTGGTTTAAAAGCATGGCTGGTCTCACATATGCCGGATTGCGGTTTCTCATGGTGAAGGTTGCGTAGAATTCAAAAACACCTGAGAATTTGACCGCACTTCAAGCCCAAAACTTGATTGTGGAGCAATATATCGACAGCCATTTAAACGTGACTGAAACTTATCCATGCCAACCCGAATGGTTCTAGCATTAGGGGATTACGCTATTTCTAACGTCGATGGTCGTATTGCTGCGATGATGCCACACCCTGAACGTGTATTCCGTGCCGGAGCAATTCATGGTATCCAGAAGATTGGTCTGAAGATGGCGCTGGATGCGAATTTTTAGAAATGCGGAGAGTGAATTTCAAATAATGTAGAGTTGCTCACAGTAAATTAATACAAAATAAGAGATACTACGAAATTGGTATCTCTTTTTTATTGCATAAACTCTGAGTAATAAAAATGCCAACAATATTAGAGAGTAATATTCGTTAATGTTTATATAAAAATTCTGGACATTATGTCCCTGTAATATCAATTGAACTATATGAGGAGTTCTACATGGGCATTAGTTACATTGCTAGCTAATATCGTTGCGCCATTGCAACGTCAATTTATTAACTTTATCCGCATTGCGATTTGTGTGTGGGATGGTTTGGATTGAGGTTTAAGTTTTGCCAATATAGAGGTAGATGGTATTGCACACTTTGTGTCAAATAGTCCTTTCTAAGCTTCCTTTACAAAAACGGTGCAAATGAAGTGACAAATGATAAGGGTGTTAGTGAAAAGAATATACACATATAAAAACCCCTGAAGGCAAAATGGTCGCCAAAATATCGAGATGGCATAAAGCCAATGGCACCTATACAGCTTATATTATTGGCGCAATCATTGTGACAATAGGTATTTTTAGTATTAGCAGGCATTTGGTCTCCAACACTCGGTTTATTTGGCGCTCACCTGATGTCAGGATAGTCAGTTGTCCTTCCTGATATTTACAGAAACCCGGTGCCCAATTTAGACTTCGACACCCACTATGGCTTCCCATATCTCTCTCAGGTGCCGACTCGTGATTAAAGATATTATTATCATGGCGGTGCATGAGTTGTTGCAGCAGAACGTGCGGAACGTTATTTAGAGAATAAAAAGCAGCTTTGCTTTAATTAGTTTATTTAAAAGGTTTGCCGGGTGACAAAGGCAAGCTATTATTAAAAATTGATGAATCATGTACTCGTGAAGTTATTCCAGTGTAGAGAATAATCTATGCTATCCAAAAATGTGAGCACCAAGGATCATTGCTTTAAATTCGGGTTTAGGTAGTGTTGGGTGTTGCATTAGGATGGTTTTTGATTATATTATTAGGAACAATTTTTATCCATCTTCTTATTAATAAGGACTATTTTATGTCATAAAAGAATCTCAAGGAAAATTAAGAAAATTATTGGCGAATAAACGTTCTGGATTTGTCTCACAAAAGTAGAGGTTTCGAAAAAGATTTTTATTTTATAGAGTCTAATCTTAAGTAGTATTAGTTTTGGAACAACCAATCGTAGGGGATTTCTGGAAGTTAGTTTTATCTCCCAATATATCTGGTGAACAATGTTATGCGAATAGCATAGAAAGTACGGATTCCTATTGGTGATCAGCAGAGCCGAATAAAAATACTAATGTAGAAAAGAAAGTGGATTTATTCTGCAGCGTAGATGGAAAGAGAGAGATATATTTCCAAAGAGTCTAATCTCATTGATGGATTATCTTTTTCTAATCTCAACAAGGATTAGATATTGTGAGATTAGAGTTGGCAAGGACGCTTTCTATCCGCAATAAATATAAGAAAAGATAATCTCACGAAGTTGAGGAAAACGAATACGCTTTAATGGTAACACAACATCATAAAGACAGTAAGGGATACGCTAATCTGATTTCAGATCCATATGAATCTTTGAAGATTATTGTTTTGGCAAATATTAAAGTGCTACTTAGGGTTGACTGATACATATCAATATCCAAGAGCTACAAGCAGGAAAATGCATGATAGTCTTTAAAATTAAGGCTCTCCGAAGTTCTTTATGATTGCACACTCGTCCGAGAATATTGCGACGTTATCAGATCGAGAAAAATTATGGTGCATAGGGTTAAATAAGACTCAAATAACTATAGATACTAAAGAGATTAGTCTCAACACTAACCACAATAAGCAAGCGTGATTTGTCATTTACTAAAATAAAACAGAATAATCAAAAGATAGTGAGTAATATCTTGAGTCAAAGAAATATCCTTGAATGATTTGGATTGACGTTTTAGAAGAGATTAAGTAATTTGAAAACATGATAATTTAATGACTAGATTATGAGGAGATAGTAGGCCTTATCAATTAATGAAAAGAGCGGTCAAATCACAAACGAATTTTAACCGCTCTATT
>BNJT01000757.1_pt1 | contig 17809 bp, 24 predicted proteins | sample 8540491 | NCBI WGS metagenome assembly BNJT01 (sample SAMD00202455, study PRJDB9452) | human saliva metagenome | host: Homo sapiens | reverse complement strand
TCCGGGAAGCTTTAGGGAGAGATATGAAGTACCTAAGAGAAGGCGGATATACGCTCGAGAAGTGGGTGGGGATAGATAATTTCCCCAGGACAGGGCATGTGGAGACTATAGCGTTACTACAAAAAGAGGAATCGTAAAAATCCTCCATTTTAGGCAGTTTTACAAGCATTTCGTCTTCGTAGAAGATTCTGATGGAGGAAGAAAAAGATCCTGAAAAATTATGCCGATGTGAATGTTTGTATTGATATGGTGTGTGGAGATACAAAGATTGATTTTGAAAGAGAGGACTAGGCAATGTTGAGATTGATCATAAAGATACTTTTGTTTCCAATCAGCTTGCTATTAAGTATCCTAATAGCTTTTCTGACTTTTTTTGCTTAGTATAGGAACTGTATTGCTATACTTTTTCAGGATATTATTCGTTGTAGGAGCGATAGCTTCATTTATCCAAAATAAAAATATTACTCGGCATAGAAGCATTGTTTTTTTAGGCTTTTTTTGTTTAGGCCATACGGAATACCGATGGTTGGAGCAGCCGTTATAGCGTTTCTTCAACGGATAAATGATAGAATAAGGTCATTTTGAATTAGAATATGGAGATTGTAAGTGAATGATATTATAAAAATTAAATATGGAAAAATAGAGACGAAGTAGTCAGATTCTTGAAAAGCATGTGGTCAGAAAGACTGATGCATTGTCCACTATGTGGAGGAGAGTTGGATTATTTTCATAAAAAAAGCAAAAAAAGAGTAATTCAAAATGGATATGCAAAAAACTGTAATAAAAGATATGATGCAATTAAGATTTTGAAGAACTTAATAATTGAAAAATTTGCTCGAAAAATTTTTTTATAAAAATGTTTACCAAAGACGATAGAGAAAAACTATCGTCTTTTTCTTTTGCAAAAATTTCAAGGAGGGAGGTGAAACAATGGACTTTGACTATTTCTATAACAGGGAAGCAGAGGGCTTTAATTTTTTTAAAAAGTGCCGGAAATATTAGTGGAAGGAGAGGAGTTTCAAGGTAGTATTTGATTCTAACAAGGTTACAGACCATCATGCCATTATTCCAACAGTAAGCTCACTAAGTGAGGATTTATCAGGCATTACTGAGAGTGAAGCAAAGGTATATAGGATTATTTCTAATAAGCTTCACGCAAGTGTTGGTGATATTTTGAGCATTGAAAAGAAAGAGATTAAAGAAAAGTTTACGCAACCTCCGAAACACTTTTACTGAAGATACTCTCTTAAAGTCTATGGAGATTGCAGGAAATGATGCCTTAGAAAAGGGTGTAGAGGTGGAAAGAAAAGGTCTTGGAACTCCTGCAACAAAGGCAGGGATTATAGAGAACTTAATTTATAAAGGCTTTGTAGAAAGGGATAAGAAAAATCTTGTAGCCATGCATAAAGGAATTAGTCTTGTAACAATAGTATCTGATACCTTTTAAGTCGTCAGAAACAACTGCAAAGTGGGAAATGGAATTATCGGATATTGCAAGCGGTAAATCTTCAAAGGAAGAATTTTTTTGAAAGGTATTGAAATGGAGATAAATGAAGCTGTTTTGAAATATAGAAGTAAGTAGCCACTAATTTCAGAGTGGAAAAAAATGATTTAAAAATGCTATAATCTTTTGTAGGGAAAGTAGGAAATGCGGAGGTGCTTTATGGCGGAAGTATTTATAGATAATGCGAAGGTTATGGCAAAAGGACAAGTTACTATTCCAAAGAAAAATTAGAGACATATTAGAAATTGAAAATGGAGATTATGTAACTTTTATAGTAGATGAGGGAAAAATACAAATTGTTAATTCAAAGACCTTCATCGAGGATAATATACAGAGCAGGAAATAAATTGTAGATGTCAAATGCCGATAGGGGAACTTATGGATAAAGAAAAGACTTCTTTGCAAAAATATAAACGTAGAGAAAAACAACAATCTGTTTGAAGAGATTGTTACGATTGTAGAAAAATGCAAAAAGATCGTGCATATAGAAAAAGTTAATGAAGAGTTGATCTTAATGTATCAAGAGATAGGAAAAATATATTAGTAAAAACGGAAGAAGCATCTTATGGCTTTCGGATTTGTTGATAATGTGGCAGAATTTTTCGACAAACTATCCTGAGCTGAAGGGATTTAATCGTAGAGGGACTTTACAGAATGAAGCAATTCTATGAGTTATATAAAGATGATGAAAAAGTGTCACCACTGGTGACACAATTGAGTTGGACTAATCACTTGAAAAATAATGTCAGCTTCTAAAAAGCCAAGAAGAGAGAAGATTTTATATTGAATTGGCAGTAAAAGAAAGATATTCAAAGCGTGAGTTTGGAAAGACAGATGGATAGTGGTTACTATGAACGCTTTATGCTTTCAAATGGCAATATGTTGCCGGCAATTCAGAAAAGCAAAACAAGAAACACATAATTTGTTTTTAGACAAATATGTTTTTAGAGTTTCTTGATGCACCAAAGGGTGGTAACGAAAGAGATTTTCAAAAAAATCAATACTTGAGAACTTGAAGAACTTTTGTTTTAGAAATTGGAAAAAGATTTTTTTCCTTTATAGGAAATGAGTATAGGGTACAGGTTGGAAATCATGACTATTACATCGACCTGTTATTTTATCATAGAGGACTGTCATGCTTAGTTGCATTTGAACTCAAAGATTGGAGAATTTAAGCCTGAATATATAGGGAAAGATGAATCTATATTTGGAAGCATTAGATAGAGAAGTTAAGAAACAAACGGAAAATCCAAGTGTCGGAGTTATTCTTTGTGCATCAAAAAGATGATGAGGTCGTAGAATTTGCACTTAGCAGAAGTCTTTCACCAACAATGGTATCGGAATACACCTTAAAAGCTGATAGATAAAAAAATTTATTGCAGAAAAAGCTGAAAGAGTACACTGAAAATTGCAGAGGAAAAAGTAGAAGCAAATGAGGAAAAATGAAAAAGGAATACGATAGGAGAAGCTTTGATTTGCAGGCAATTAAGATGAAGAAAGGAGTGAAATGATGAGTGTTGAAAGCATACTAAATGGTGTGGAAGATACCCTGTATATCCCGCTTGTAGGGAAGAATATATGCAACAAAAAAAGTTCCCTGAATTTTTCTATGATGAAAAGGCTTTTATCCTTAGAGTCACATATACCGACAGACAGCATAGACAAAAACAGCAATGAATATTTTTATATGGCGAGTGTTTGTAGACAACAGACAATAGATGAAAAGATAATAAGTTTTCTTAAAGATAATCCTGATGGAAATGTAGTGTTTTTAGGTGCAGGCTTAGAAACTGCTTATCATCGTATAGGAAATAAAACTGCCAACTTTTTATCAAGTAGATTTGCCGAGTGTTATCGAAATTAGAAAAAGAGTGCTTGGAAATGGCAATAACGAAAATTTTTATTTCAGGTGATATGTTCAGGCTTGATTGGATTAAAGAAATAGATACAACACTTCCAACACTGATTTCTGTTTCGGGTGTTTATCAGTATTTTGATGAGTCTAAAATTATAGAGATGATTAAAAAGATGAAAGCTCAAATTCCTAATGGAGAATTAGTCTTTGATGCTACAAATTCTAAAGGGTTAAAACTTGCCAATAAATATGTGAAGAAAAACGGGAAATACAAATGCACAAATGTATTTTAGTGTAGATAACCCAAAGGAATTTGCAAAGTATACGAACACCAAGCTTTTTAGAAGTAGATGGATTTTTTTCCAAAAAGGCATTAAAGGATTGTCATGGATTAAAGTTAAGTACAAAAATATATATGTATTTTGCAGATAGATGGAACAGGACACTGGTTGTACATTTAAGATTTAACTGATAGAATTTTCTATATATTTAACAGGAACATATTAAACTTATTTTTAAATAGCAGTAAGTTGCAATATACAGAATCAAAAGGTAATTAGAGTAAAAATCTAACCGCCTTTTTTTGTTTGGAAAAAAAGAAGGAGGTAAAAAAATGCGAATAAATGATTTTTCATAACATTTTTGGAGCTTGTAAAAACAAGATATTTTGAAAAGTGAAGCAGAATATCTAAAAGCTCTTAAAGGTTGTCGGAAAACGATCAGAGATATGATTTTAGGAGTCAATTAAGTATCTACGATAGAAATCCTGAAGCAACAGCCTGTGCCAAGTTAGATTATTGGAGGGATATTAGCGGAAAGAGTATTGATGCAACCATCCAAAAAGTAAAGAGCTTGATAAAGAGGTTTTAAGAGGACAAATTCATACTCATTTTTTTAATATCTTTTTACACAGCTCCATGCCGATCTGGTGTGCTATTTCAGGCGTAGTTTCCCCGGTAAAAAAAGGATTGAATAAGGTGTCTTGCAAGGACAGAATCTTTTGTTCCCGCATCATTTCGTATTCTATTTGCCATAGGTATATCCTCCTTTGAATGCATTTCGGGGGTCTTAGGGTTCTCCCTAACAAGCTAAAAATTGATAAAAAAGAAGCAGATCCCAAAGGGCTGCTTCATCAATTTTTTTCCGTAAGTGTCCGTACACTAACTGTGCTTGCTACATAAGAATAAATTAGAAAGTAAGCATTAAGCAAGTTTTGAAAATGTTATCAAATTATACTATAAGGACGCCATAATTTCCACATGTAACTTGACAAAATATTGAATTAAAATTTATTATTAAATGCAAATTCAGTATTGAAATAGAAAGAGGTGTGCTATGGCACAAGTATTAAAAAGAAGAAGTTAGAAATAGAATACTGAAGCAGCAGAAAAAGTATTTTATAAAAAGGACTATAGAGGTGCCAAATTAACAGAAATTGCAAAAAGAAGCAGATATTCCTGTGGCACTAATTTATACCTATTTCAAGAATAAAGAAGTTTTGTTTGATGCAGTAGTAAGTTCTGTTTATATAAACTTTCGAGTCAGCTTTTGATGAGGAGGAGTCTTTGGAAAAAAAGGTTCTGCTTCTGAAAGGTTTGATGAAGTTGGAGAAAAACTATATTCATGAACTATTTAAAAAGAGCGTAAGAAGTTAATTATCTTTAATGGATAAAAAGCTCAGGAACGAAAGCATACAGAAGCAAAACACAAAACTCATATCACAAATGCAGGTTCATATTGAAGTAAGTTTAAAAAGACAATCAAAAAGAGGAATATGATCCAATGCTTGCTCATATTTTAGCTAGTAACTTTACAGAGGGGTCTTCTTGAAATAGCAAGGCACTATCAAAGTGAAAAGTGGGCAAAAGACATGTTAAAACTTATTGCAAGGTGTTACTACAAGGGAGTGGAATCCCTATAATCAGCACTAAAAAAATAGACTTTGCGTAATCAGCAAAGTCTTACTTTTAAACCTTAATATTGAATTAAAATTCAATATTATTCAATTTTGAAAGGAGAGTTGTTCATGCCGGAAAAAAAGAATTAAGGAAAAAAAGTGATTGGGAAAAAAATGGTTTATCCAATTCACTTCTTGCTTTAAAAAAATAGTATGTGATTTGATACCACAAATCTTACTTGTATATTTGATTAGTTCTTTAATCACAAACAATATTAACGAAGGGTAATTTAAAGTATATATTCTTGGGAATCTTTCTATCGTTTGTATTAAAAAGGTGTGTTTTATTATTTTGCAACAAAGGTTGCCCATGAGAAAGCATACGAAAAAAATTGACAGAACTTAGGGTAGATATTATCGGGCATCTAAAAAAACTAAGTTTAGGATTTTTTTCAAAGAACATAATACAGGAGAGCTTACCAATATCGTTCAGCATGATGTAGAGCAAGTGGAAGTATACCTTGCCCATGGTCTTCCGGAAATAATGGCAGTTACACTTCTGCCTACCATTATTTTTTTGTAGCTATGATTTTTGTGGACTCACGTCTTGCACTTGGTATGATTGCCGGAGTTCCACTCATGTATTTGGTAAAAAGTTCTTTCACAGAAAAACAATGGATAAAAAAACTTTGCTATTTACTTTAACCATGAAAAACAAGATGAGAGAAGAGCTAATGGAATATGTAAAAAAATATTTCTGTGATTAAGGCTTTTGCTAAAGAAGAGGAGATTAGTGAAAGAACATTAAAAACGGCAAGAGAATATATTTACTGGGTTAAAAAGAGTATGGGAGCAATCACAATTCCAATGGGACTCATTGACATATTTATGGAAATTGGAGTGGTAATTGTCATGATTTTGGGAAGTATCTTTCTTTATCAGGGGAACATTACAACGCCTAATTTTATCCTTGCAATTATTTTATCATCTGCTTTTACTGCATCTATAAGTAAGACAGCTACATTGCAACATTTTTCTATTGTGTTTAGGGAGGCATTAAAGGCGATTGGAAAAGTTTTAACAGTTCCACTTCCAAACAAAAAGACAGAACAAGGTTTAGAATTTGGAAACATAGAATTTAAAGATGTGAATTTTTGCATATGGAAAAAGATGGTTTTGAGCTAAAAAATATCAATTTGACTTTTTAAGAAAAAAATAGCTTTGAATGCCTTTGTAGGGGCAAGCGGTTGTGGGAAAAGTACCGTATCTAATTTGCTTATGGGATTTTGGGATGCAGATGAAGGACAAATACTGATAAATGGAAAAGATATAAAAGAATATAGTCAAGAAAACATCTCAATGCTGATTGGCAGTGTGCAACAAGATGTTATCCTTTTTGATTTAAGCATTTTTGAAAAATATAGCAATCGGAAAAACTAAATGCAACAAAAGGAAGAAGTTATAGAAGCAGCTAAAAAAAGCAAGATGCCATGACTTTATTTCAGCATTGCCAAATGGATATGAAACACGAGTAGGTGAAATGGGTGTTAAGTTATCCGGTGGAGAAAAACAAAGAATCTCCATAGCAAGAATGATACTTAAAAATGCACCGATTTTGATATTAGATGAAGCAATGGCAGCTGTTGATAGTGAAAATGAAAGACTAATCGGCGAAGCAATTGACGATTTAAGCAAGGATAAAACCATCATTACAATTGCTCACCATCTGAATACGATTAGAGATTCAGACCAAATTATAGTTATGGATAAGGGTGTTGTTCTTGATGCAGGAAGCCATGAAGAGCTGATGAAAAAGATGTGATTTTCTATAAGGATATGGTTGAAGCACAGAACAAAGTAGATAGATGGAATTTGAAAGACGAAAGTCTTTCACGAGCAAGTAGCAAAGCGGATTGCGAGTGAATCAACGAAAGTCTTTCACAAGCAAGGAACGGAGTGGATTGCGAGTGTAATAAAGATAGTCTTTCACGAGCAAGGAACGGAGTGGATTGCGAGTGTATCAACGATAGTCTTTCACGAGCAAGAAACGGAGTGGATTGCTGAGTGTACGGAGGTGGTAACAGAAAAATGTTTAGAGAAATGTTAAAACTACTTACAAAAACCGGCAAGAGAGATTTGATTATATCAAGTGTATTCTTTGCCCTTTATGGACTAAGCTCTATAGCCATGATTGTTATCGTATTTTTTATACTGTTCCGAATCTTTGATGGAACGAGCTTAGCAAGCCTATATAAATATTTTATTGCGATTGGATTACTTGTAGTCTTCAAAGGCATTTGTAATATGGTTGCGGATATGAAAAAGCATAGTGCAGGTTTTGATATTGTTCAGCAAATCAGAGAACGCATGATTATTAAATTAAAGAAATTTAGTTTGGGATTTTATACCAACGAAAGACTGGGTGAGATCAATACGATTTTACACAAAGATGTTGATAATATGTCCCTTGTTGTAGGACACATGTGGTCAAGAATGTTTGGTGATTTTTTTGATAGCTGCAGTTGTATTTATTGGTCTTGCAAGTATTGATTTTAAACTTGCCATTATGATGGCTGTATCTGTTCCGATTGCACTTGTCTTTCTATATCTGACAATTAAGCAATCTGAAAGAATTGAAAATCAAAACAACTCAGCACTTCTTGATATGGTTAGCTTATTTGTTGAATATGTTAGAGGAATACCTGTACTAAAGAGTTTTTTTCAAACAATAAGAGCTTGGATAATGAGCTTATGAATAAGACAAAAAAAGTTTGGAGAAACAAGCAAAGCAGCTTCAAGATTCAAAGGCAAAACAATTATCTATATTTGGTTTTTTTACTGGATATTGATATTTAATTCTTTTTAATCGCAGGAGCAATACTTTGTTGTAAAGGGAAAGTCTTGATGTACTTTCATTTTATTATCTTTGCAGTAATTTCAAAAAGAGTTTTATAAGTCGTTCGCTTCTATGGAACAACACTATATGTACTATGTTTCAGGGCGATAGATAGTTACGAAAGACTTTCAAGAATTTTATATGCAGATGTAATCCCGGATAAAGTGAATGGAATTGTTCCGAAAGATAATGATATAGCTTTTTGAAAACATAGATTTTTTTCTTACGAAAAAGATGAATTTAAAATGGAAAAATTTAAGTTTTGATATTGCTGAAAAAAACGGGTGACAGCATTAGTTGGAGAATCAGGTAGTGGAAAGACTACTATAACCAACTTGCTTTTTAAGATTTTATGATGTGCATAAAGGGAAAAATTACACTCGGAGGAACTGATATAAGGGATATTCCTTATGATGAGCTTTTAGATCGTATTAGTATTGTCATGCAGAATGTTCAACTGTTTGATAACACGATTGAAGAAAACATCAAGGTAGGTAAAAAAGGAGCAACGAAAGAAGAAATCATTGAAGCTGCAAAGAAAGCAAGGATACATGATTTCATTATGAGTTTACCAAAAGGGTTTATGAAACGGATATTGGCGAAAAATGGTGGGATTTTATCAGGTGGACAAAGACAGAGAATATCCATTGCAAGAGCTTTTCTAAAAGATGCACCGATTTTAATTCTTGATGAAATGACAAGTAATGTTGATCCTGTAAATGAATCTTTGATACAAGATGCCATTACAGAACTTGCAAAGAATAGAACTGTACTTGTGGTGGCTCATCATTTAAAAAAACCATTCAAAAAAAGCTGACCAAATTCTCGTATTTCAAAAAAAGGCAAATTTACTTGAAAAAAAGGAAAGCATGGGGAACTTCTTGATAAAAGATGGTTACTACACAAAAATTATGGAAAGCTCAGTACGAGGTGTAATCATGATTTTGTTAAAAGATGTTTCTTATGAATGGGAAGATGGACGAACTGCTTTTAAAAAAATATCAATCTTGAAATTAAAAAAAGGTGAATTTATTTTAATTTCAGGGAAAAGTGGAAGTGGTAAAAGCACTCTTGGAAGTGTAATGAATGGTCTTATTCCACATTATTACAAAGGCAAAATGCAAGGAGAAGCCTTGGTGTCAGGAAAAGATATAAGCAAATTATTACTTCATGAAATAGGGCATATTGTAGGGAACTGTATTTCAAGATCCAAGAAGTCAGTTTTTCACGACCACGACAGATGAAGAAATAGCTTTTGGGCTTCAAACCATCTGCAAATCAAGAGAGGAAATCAAACAGAGAGTAGAAGAAGTATATGCAGAGCTGGATATCCCGGAACTGAAAGGAAAATCTGTTTTTGAATTATCAAGCGGACAGAAACAAAAAGATAGCTATTGCAAGCATCTATGCGATGAATCCGAAAGTTTTAATTTTAGATGAACCTTCAGCAAATTTGGATATGAAAGCAACATTTGACCTGTTTTTTTAATTTTTGGAGAAAATTAAAGAAAAAAAGGAACAACGGTTGTTCTAATTGAACATCGTTTGTACTATGTAAAAGTCTTTATTTGACCGTTTTTCTTTTGATGAAAGATGGAGAAATTGCACAGGACTTTGAGTCGGGAAGAAGTTATCCATCTTGAAGGGGAGTTTTGGGATGAAAATGGACTAAGAACTCTTGAATTAGAAGAATACAGGATAAGTGAGAAGAAAGATTCATATCAATTAAAATGATGAAAGTATCAGTGGAAAAAGGCTTGAAATTTTGCTATCCCAAGTGCAGCTAAGGATGGAAAGAAGCAAAAACAGTACATCTTTAAATCATCTTGATTTCAATATGGAGTGCGGAAAAGCCATTGGTCTTATCGGCTTAAATGGTACCGGGAAAAACTACCTTTTGCAAGAGTGCTTTCAGGACTTGAGAAGATAAAAAGAGGGAAACAATATGGGCGGGAAAAAGATAAGTCGCTTAATCATAAAGATTTAATGGATATGTCATATTTTGTCTTTCAAGATTCAGACTATCAGTTGTTTTCGGAAAGTGTACTTGATGAAATGCTACTTGGTATTTCAAGTAAAGGATAAAAAAAGAAAACTACTCAAAAAGGCAAAGTCTATTTTGAGTGTACTTGGCTTTAGATAAATATATAGATAAGCATCCGTTTGCTTTATCAAGAGGAGAAAAACAAAGACTGACAATAGCTTGTGGAATGATGAAACAGGCAAAGATTTTCATCTATGATGAGCCAACATCAGGTTGTGATAAAGACTCAATGCTTTCCGTCGCAAAACTGATTGAAGAACAATTGAAAAATTGGGACAACGGTTTTGGTAATAAGTCATGATTTTGAGTTTTTAGCAAACACAGTGAGTAGGCTCTGGGTAATGGGAGATGGAAAAATAGAAACTGTTTTAGATATGAGTGAAAGTAATAAATTTCTCATATTAGACAAGATGAGAGGAGGTAGAGAGCTTGTCAGATAGAAAAAACTATAGATCCGAGAATAAAACTTACTCTACTTCCCAATTGCTGGATTTACGAGCTTTTTTTATAAGCGATACAATTCTACTTTTTCGGACTGATTGTCTTTGCCTTTTTTTCTGTATGTATATAGCAGGATGTGGAAAAATAGCCTTACGCTTTTATTTTTGTTTTTTTGTCCTTTTATACTGCATAGAGTTAGGGCTTGGAAAAATTTTTGCAAAGCAAGTATTGTATTTGCAATATATATGTTTATTTACTTTGCATCAAGAATGACCTTAATCGCTATGTTTGGTGGATATATAACAAAGACTACAAGTGTAAGTGAAATGCTGGAAGCGTTAAATAGAATGAAAAGTACCAAGAAGCATTGGCATACCTTTTTAGTGTTTTTGCTTAGGTTTGTACCAACTATAAAAAAATAGAACGCAAGGCATTAAAAAGAGAAATATGAAGATTCGAGGAATCGTAACAAGCAGATTTTTTTCCCGTTGCTACATCCAATTAAATATATGGAATATACGCTTGTTCCGCTTTTTAATGAGAATGATTAAGATTTCAGATGAACTGTCAGCTTCAGCACTCATTAGAGGACTTGATAGTGATGAAAAACAGGGTTACATTAACGGAATTGCGGTTTAGAAAAAAACAGACTTAATGATTGGACTATTAGGAGCTTTGATGATTGCTCTTGTGATAGTAATACAGAAAAATTTATTAGGAGAACTTTTTATGAAAAAAACAAATTGAATGGCCGTGATTTTATTACAATCGGAATCTTTTAATGCAATTGGAATTGTCATATACATGGCAGTAGCATTTGCTATGGCAACAACAGTTATAGGAGGATTTATTGCTTCAGGAGTTAGCTTTATGATAGCTGCTACCGTTTATATTCTTATGGCTGTAAAAAGTTAAAAAAAGAAGGGTGTATTTACCATATCAGGAACGCTTCTTGCTTTCATTGCGTTGTCAGGAGGACATTTACCTCATGCAGTCTTTTGCTGTAATCGGTGGAATGATATGTGATTTGATTATAGGAAATTATGAGAGCAAGGGACGAATGATTATTGGATATGGGACATTTGCATTAGCAGATTTTTTAGGAACAGTAATTCCTGTAATTTTATTCGGGACAGCTTCTTTTTGTGGAAAGAGCATCAAAATGGAAAAATGAGCGAAGCACAAATAAAGGAAGCATTATCTTATTTCAAAGTTTCGTGGGCAGTAGGATTTGGTTTGATAACTTTTGTTCTTGCTTGCATAGGAGCATTTGTTGCAACAAGGATACTTAAAAAACATTTTGAAAAAGCAGGAGTGATTTAATCAATCTTTGTTTGGGAGGGAAAAATGGGATTAAATAGTGGAGGTAATTGCATGTATTATTTAGGGTCTGTTATTCATATAGAAAAAAATAATAGACCTTTTTGATACTGGTAATTATCATAAAAAAACAAATATAAAAATATAGAGAAAGAGCAAGTTTCTTTTCATTTCAGAGGACTTCTTATGCCTATGTGAGAAGTCCTCCTTTTTGTCTAAAAAACGCAGAAAAAGAAATGGTTTGATATAATTATAAAAATGCACAAGAGGAGTTAAACGATATGGTCGCTATTTCAGTAAACCAGGTAACTAAGACCTTTAAACGTTATGAAAAACAGGAACGAATTCTTGATAATTTCTTTCATAGAAAGTATTTGGAGAAAGTGGCAGTTGATAATGTCTCATTTCAAATCAATAAAGGAGAGTGTGTTGCTGTAATTGGGCAGAATGGCGCAGGAAAAACTACAATGATGAAGTTGATGTCCGGCTTGCTGTTACCAACAAAAGGAAAAATTGAAGTTTTAAATTATAATCCCTTCAAAAAGGAAAAGGCTTATAAGAAATCCATTACACTATTGTTAGGACAAAAACAACAACTTTGGTGGGATGTTTCAGCGAAGGATAATTATTTACTACTAAAAGATATATACGAGTTAAGAGATAAAGAATATGAAAAGAACCTAAGTGAGCTAGTTGAGATGATTGGTGCTGAAGATATTCTTCAAAGCCCGGTAAGAACATTATCACTTGGAGAAAGAATGAAATGTGAATTAATTGGTTCATTGTTATATAAACCGGAAATTCTATTTCTGATGAACCAACTATAGGGATGGATTTAATAGCACAAAAAGAAGTCAGGGAGTTTATTAAAAACTATAGTATCAATAATAAAGCAACAGTGATTTTGACAAGTCACAATATGGGGGATATAGAAGCTGTTTGCGAAAGAGCTATATTTATGGATAAAGGGAAGATATATTACGACGGTAAATTTTCTGAATTTGTAAAAGAGCATGGGAAGGATGTACTGGTATCTATTGAGAAAAGAAGCGAGAAGGAAAATATTTTATGGAGTGAATATGGTGAAGTGCTTGAAAATAGCGAGGGATTGGTAAAACTAAGGGTTGCAAAAGATGATATTACGGTATTAAGGCACAAGTTGGCAGACAATGAATATATAAATAATATCATGATATCTGAAGTTGGTGCAGAAGATATAGTTAGAGACTTCTATAAGATGGAGAAGAGACATGAAAACACTTAAAAAGTATCTATCTGTATATCGACTGATGTGGAAGCAGGTAACGGATTATCGTTTCGAATTTCTTGCAGAGTTAGTATGCACATTCATACCGGTAGTTGCTTTATACTATCTATGGAGTGACATATATATAGCTGAAAATAGCATAAAGGGAATGAAGTTTGGAGAGATGTTCCTTTATATAGTTTTGGCTAGATTTATATCAATGATTATTACACCTAATTTTTATATTTGAAATTATGAGTGATATACAGAGTGGCGAAATACAACATTTCATTTGTAAACCAATCAATTATATTAGATATTCGTTTGTAAAGTATATAGCCGAAAAAGTAAAAAGCATGTTGTTTTGCTCAGTCATTTACATTGTGGTTTTTGCTTTCTTGTTTAAAGGTAAAATGTTTTATGGATCCGGAGTGGATATAGTTTTATTTTTTGTTGAAGTAATGGTGGCAATGGTATTTTATTTCCAAATAGCAATGGTGATTGGATTGTTGAGCTTTTGGATATATGAAATTTCAAGTTGGTATTATACATTAACTTTTGCGATTGAATTTTTGGCGGGTGGTTTATTTCCACTCACACTATTACCGGAATCAGTTTCTAATATATGTAGATTCATGCCATTTCAATATATGATTTATTTTCCGGCACGAACATTATTGATGGGAACGGATAGGACAGAGGTGATTAGATACTTCTATGTTATTGTACCATGGATAGTAGGTTTAGGAATACTTCTTGAAGTGTTATGGAAAAATGGGCTTAAGCATTACGAGCTTATTGGAGGATAAAATGCGAGAACTAAGATTCCATATAAATGTATTTAGAGGATTCATCGTGAACACATTTGCAAGAGAGTCAGATTATAGGGGAATTTAATAGCTGAAATAATAGACAGTTTGTTAAATATCTTTGTAAATATATATTTTTTCAAGATTATTTTTCTAAATACAAATGCTATAGCTGGTTGGAATAGTGAAGAAATGCTGGTGTTAGTCGCAGTAACACAGATTATAACATCGATTATTTATATGTTATTTATGAATAATTTACCAAGAATCCAAAGGTATGTCTTGCGTGGAGACTTCGATTATATATTGCTGAAACCTTGCAGTTCGCAGTTTTATGTATCGCTTAGATACTTCTATTTTGGAGCAGTACCAAGTGTGATATTTTCATTTGTGCTTTTGCTATATGCACTGTTTCATGTGGGAGCAAAAATAACGGTAGCAAAGGTGATTATATTTTTTATTGATATAGTAGCTGCTATTGTTATCTGCTATTCAATATGGTTCTTGATAATGATATTATCAATTATTTTTATAAAAATTGGAGCGATGCATGAACTGTTTTTAAGCGCGTTGAAATTTCTGGAATATCCTCAAAATATTTATAAGGGAATGATAAGAATCTTAATGATCTATATTATACCGCTTGCAACAGTTTCAAAATGTTCCGGCTGAAAAATTATTAGGAAAAAGTAGGAATGATTGATACGATAGAAATTGTTTTATTGTCGATAGTATTTTTATGTTGACAAGAATATGCTATAGATTAGCCTTTAAAAAGATATAGCAGTGCAAGTTCTACTAATTTGGTAGTAATTTATAGTAATATTTTTTTCGTCCAAAAATCGCGTTAATTTGGACGAAAAATAGAAAATGCCGGACGAAAAGGGCTAAGGATATGAAAGCGTGAAGTGGATGGATGACATTAAAAAGGATCCATTTGAGGAATATATTAGGCAGTCAGAGCCTTCTAAACGGGAATTGGGTTATGCTTGGTATACCGCAATGGGGACTTCAAGCTGTTGATGGTCTTGAAACATCGGATTATTTTGAAAAATACGGCAAGAAAAATATTGAAGGGATTATAACAATCTCTAAGGGAGTCCGAGGAACAACAGAGTTTTTTTAGAGCTGTTTTTAAGAAATCTTTTAGTTTAAAAGAGCATAACGAATTGAAAAAAACCGTTATGCTCATATTCGATGGGAAAACGATAGAACAGGACATTATAAGCAAAAAACAGGACATTGCAAACGCGAAAACAGGACATTGGAAGCACGAAACAAGATGATAAAGAACACAAACAGGGACATTCAAGAACACAAACAATAGATTGTGGTGTCGGACATTATCAATAAAAAACAAGACAGCATATTCAAGTTTTGTTTGAAAGATTTGGGTATGAGTGCTTTTTGGACGTACCGAAGTAATGACTGAGCTATCTATAACCGCTTCACCGGCGTCGACACTGCTCAAAGAAAAATGCTTAATCTAGGGCATGATATCGCCCATGAAGGGAAAAAGGCAAAGGAAAATATCTCTTTGTAAGGAAACAGGCGTAAGCGTGCGGACCATCAAAACGCAGAATAGTAGCGATGCCGAATTGCAATTTATAGAACTGAAAGCTTTTAGAAAATGAGCTCTTGCTCTTTCAATTCTGTAGATAGCAGAGTTTATTTTGCCCATTTTGAAAAATCTCTGCGGTATTTAAATTAACTAAGTTCATTTCTGCTCCCGGGTCTCAGTTTTTCTAAGGGCACGCTGTATGAAGGCGGTCATTTTTTGGGTGGGGTAGAATCAAAAATATAAATAATTGAACAGTGAGAGTTGCGTGTTAGGGCGTTTGGTACAGTAAATATTGTGGTGTATGTAAAAATCTTTCTATGGAGATTTCTGGATGAATATGATATTAATGCTATTCGTGCAAATATTGCTTTGGATATGGTTTCTGGGATGTACGATTACATGGCGTTTCGGGAAACGAATTCTTGTTGAAGGAATGGGAATGCAGAGCGCAGAGTTTGCCATGCTTTGCCTGTATAGCATAGGACTGATTAGTTATCGTTTTTTTCAGCCTACAGGTAAATTGATTTTGTTCACGATCCTTGTGTTGTGGTTTACGATTCAGTTTTTTTGCCATTGGTATTACACTATCTTTGGTGCCCCTGAAAGAAAACTGAAAGGGTACAATGCGTGCTTTAAAGGCACACTAAGGCTCATTCCTATGAGTGAAAAACGTGTGATACCGGACTTATATCATATTGTTCTTCATATATTGATATTGTTAAACGGCATACTTTTGCTTGCTATCCCGACTTCCCGCTTAAAATTATCCGATTTCGTTTATCAGATATATGCTTCAGGTTATTTTGGCTTTTTATACAGAACTTGAAGAGCGCGTCGGATTAATATGAATGAAAATGGAAATGGCAGTACTATATGACGTTAATGTTCATACAATCAACTAGCATCTTAAGAAAAGTTTTATTCTGATGCAGAGCTTGAGGGAGATTCAACCATCCGGAAATTCCGGATAGTTCAAGAGGAAGGCTCTCGTCAGGTCACACGTAACACTAAGCACTAGGCTATACCGCAGTAGTATAGGAACTACTATTTAAATTATGAAAATTCTTATTATCCCCATGGCAGCCATGGCAGAAACTTCGGGACCTTCCTCAAGATCTTTGGGTTCTTATGGGATGATAAAACACTATTATTCCGATAATCGAAATATGTTATTCCTATATTGTTTATATTATTCCGATAAGAAGGTATAATACAAAAAATGGAGGGATGATTTATGTACATGACAGTGAAGCAAGCGGCTGAAAAATGGGGGATATCGGATAGAAGAGTAAGGGTTTTATGTGCAGAAGGGAAGATTTCCGGTGCATATCAGGAAGGTAGGGCTTGGAAAAATACCCTATGATGCTACGAAGCCAACGGACGGAAGATATCAAATCAAGGAATCCCTTTATTCCCATCATAGAAGGAAAAATTAGAAGTTCTTAGAAAAAGAAGACCTTTAACCGAAGGTGAGCTCGAGAGGTTAAATGAGGAGTTCATAACAGAATATACCTATAATTCAAATGCAATCGAGGGTAATACCTTAACTTTACGAGAGACAGACATGGTTCTTAGGGGCTTACTATTGACCGGAAATCATTGAAGGAGCATTTAGAAGTAATTGGGCATAAGGAAGCTTTTTGATTATGTTAGGCAGCTTGTTTGTGAAAAATACGGAAATATCGGAAAAAGGTAATCAAGGATATTCACTATTTAGTCTTAGCGGATAAAAAAAGAGGACAGAGGTATATACAGAAGAATACCGGTTCGAATCATGGGAGCGGCACATGAACCTGTACAGCCATATTTGATTATTCCTAAGATGGAAGAACTGTTGGCAGAATATAAAAACAGTAAAGAAGATATTGTGACTAAGCTGGCCCGTTTTCATATCGAATTTGAAGGAATACATCCTTTTATTGATGGAAATGGAAGAACCGGAAGATTGCTGATTAACTTGGAACTCATGAAAGCGGGTTACCCGCCAATCGATATAAAAATTTACCGATCGCTTGAAATACTATGAAGCCTTTGATGCATATCATATAAAACATAATTTATCAGCAATGGCGGATATGTTTTGCAAGATATTTAAATCAGAGATTGGATTTATATCTGTCTATTTTAGATAAGTAGGAATAAAAAAGTAGTTAGATAAACTAGAGATTGACATGATATAGAACTTGATTCGAATGATTAAGCTCTTGATTATGTACATACTTTACTTAACAGGAAT
>BNJT01000222.1_pt1 | contig 17851 bp, 26 predicted proteins | sample 8540491 | NCBI WGS metagenome assembly BNJT01 (sample SAMD00202455, study PRJDB9452) | human saliva metagenome | host: Homo sapiens | reverse complement strand
CTATAGTACTTACCAAGGCAAAATTGCTTTTCCATTTAAAAACCGCTTCTCTACCGGGCATCCCTTACGCTCTTTCGAGCATACCCTGTAGAAAAAGCGGTTTTCTACTCTTCCCGATTCCTCTCTCTTAAACGACTTCTGTCTGAACCCGGAAGCGGAAAAAGTCTCTACTCATTTTTTTCAATGCTTTCATCCCTTTGTCTTCTCAACTGATAAAACCAATAAAGAAGGCTGCCTGTCGTAAGAAAGGTACTGAGTCCGTAAAGCAGATTTTTGCAAGCATCCCCTCTGACAAAGCGTTTTACCGCCAAATATGCCTTTTGGTAAAGTCTGCTTAAACCGTTCTATCAGATTCCTTTCCACTCCAAGCACCTCACTATGTCCGCTTGAAGAATGTTTTTTTCAGGGCCGGATATAGTCCCCCTTTAGCCTTAAGCTTATCTACTCCCTTTGCTTTTTTTCCCCAGATATTGGTTCACAAAGCTGATTTTACTCGTTCTTTCCGGCTCTCCCTCCTTTTGCCCCTGTACTACAGCATAGAGGTAAGGTGCTACGGCATTTCCTTCCCTACTTAAATCTGTCTTTAGTACCTGTATCTCTATATCGTATACTGCAGTATCATAGCTGAAGCCCTCATAATTTTTGCTCCTGCCGAATTTTGTAGAAATAAACTCCCGTTTCCAAAAATTCCATATCCGTGAAGCTCCTTTTCTTTCCCTCTCCGCACTGTATGTCGATATAATACGGATTCGGCAGGGGTGCGTTGGGACTTTCCACGGAACGTTCCATATAGATTCGAAAATCGCTTTGGGGAGCATTTCTACCGCTTAGCTCCAAACTGAAAGGGATTTCCACCGTTACGGGAATCAGTTTTTCCAAACTCTCTGTCTCTTGCTTGCAAAGAAAAACGCTACCTCCAAAAGAAAAAGCAGGACGAAAAAGACTATATTAAACATTTGTTTTCTTCGTCTCATTGTCCTCCTCCCTTTCTATGGATTGATACGGGCAAATACCACCATTCGTCCATTGGTGGATGCGGAAACACAGGTAGACATGCTTATAATCCTGTCCGTATCTTTTATATTAATCTCTATACTGTTGAGAATTTTTTTCGAATATAGTCCAAAAAACTCACCCATATTCCCTTCTTTGTCAGAGACATTGTAAATATAGGGATCATACGCATCCCCTTCAAAGCAGGCAAAAAATCTCCAGCTTCCGCGTCTTATCCGGTAATATCAAGCTTCCGCTCCGATGCGTCTCAAAAGTACTCCGGCTCAATGAACCTCATGATATCTCCGTACATTCCCCCACTATCCATGTGATGTCCATAGGTCAGAATATAGGGGTCGGAAAAAGTCGGGCTTGTTCCGGTAACTCATAAAAATGGAACCGGAAAGGAAAAGTTCCCCATCACATCCTTGTTGACATACTCCATATCATTTTCTCCCTGTACCATGGGATAGTCAACATGAGTATCGTCTATTGTGATCCAAGCCCGCATCATCTCGTTTAATACAAGGAGGTCCTGAAATCCAAGAGTTTCGTCCTCCTTGGAGAAGGGCTTTAAAGCCATCAGTTCATTGTTTAGAAATCCTCCTGCATGGTCATATAGGTATACCAGAGGGAAAAGCTTCCAGCTCATCAGAAGAATCATGAGTATTACCGCGAAGATGACGATGATCTTATCTCCGACTTTCGCGGCAATCACACCAAGCTTCATCTTACGCTCCCTTCGCTACTCTTCCTTTCTCTTCGTCAGGAACATAAAGCCCATGCTTACTGCCACAAGAACCATCATGGCGTAAGGAACTACCGTAAGCACTACGCCGGTAGGCGTAATCTCGTCCACATGGTTGTGGTAATCCACGCCGACATCTTTTGCAAGGGTTCTTTCTACAAAGTCCGAATAGGTATCATTTACCGCTCCTGCAGATACAGGCTTTAAAACTTTATATCCTTTTTCCCGTTGCCTCCGGCTCCTTATTTCCGTCCGCAAAAATCAATGGCGGTATAAACCCAGCTGTCGAAGTAACAGCTCTGACAAAGTTCTTGTTCTGCTCTCTTACCTTTACCTTGGAGCCTTTCGGAAGGCCGAATACCTCAACCGCATCTCCGTCCTTAAGCTCGAGAGTTTTGGCGTTAAAAGCTGCAATCGTCATAACCTCATATGCTCCGGAAGCAGAAGAAGGGAACTTCGCCTTAATCTGCATGGTCTGTATATCATTTCCCACAGTTGTTTCTGTTGCACCGTGTAAGAGTTGGATTTCAAAGCCGAACTTTGTATCCTTCGGAACTAATCCTGAAATTCTCTTTCTTACCTTCAGTTTTCTCGGCTCATACTTGGTATAACCCTGCGGAGTATCATTACCGGTTCTCTTTAACTCGCCTCCGTCATAGCCGGAGTTCTTGTGCTTAGTCCAGTGGTTTCCTTTTTATTACTTTCCTTTTTCCGTGTCTCCGCTGTGCATAACATAGCCGTAGATTTTGTAGCTCTTTGTTGTTCCGCTAACTACCTCTTTTACATAGACATCGAGAAAGCGCTCTGCCTGATAAGGGAGCTTCTTTCTTGGGACTTGCGGGGTTTGTATGATCCGCTTCCAGTCCGGCTGTGTCCTCCACCTCATTCTTATTCGCGCCGCCGGCTTTTTCCTCTTTAATAACGAAGCGATAAACTCCGGGCTTTTGTAAATTCAGCTTCCACGAAGGTAAAGCTTACCGTCTTCTTAAAGGTCTGCTGCTTCTGTGCCGCGGAAATGGTCAAGCCAGTTAACCTGGTGTCTCCTGATTTAAATTCCACCGTTTTTCCACCGTTGTCTTGCCCTGCTGCGGCTCCGATTTGCTCCTTTTGTACCGGGATAAACGAGAACGGTATTCGTTCCATCTGAAATGGATGTTGTACCATTTTTATAACTAGCCGTGACACCCGGGGTCTTACCCTCATTTATCTTATCTTCTCCGGTATCATGTTTGCCGGGACGAATAGTGTACTTCCAGCTTACATTCGGCTCATCTACCGCTTCCGTCCCAGCCCCTTCCACTAAAAATCACCTTGTTAAAGGAAACCGTATTTGACAGGATATCCTGGCCTGCTGTCGCTCCTACATTCGGAGCCGTTGTTCCTCCCAAATCACTTAAGTTCGGATGATCCTTATCAAATCTCCTCGCAAAGCCGGTCGATGTCATAGCAAAGACCATTGCCGTAGCCGCCAAAACGGACAGCCATTTTTCATTTTTTTCTTTCCATAACTTTCCCTCACTTCTTTCCTGCTTCATTTCAAAGCAAAGCTTCGCTGTCTCTTTTGATAAAACAGAGAGTAAAAAGCTGCAAAAGAAGGGGAAATTCACCACCGGGCAGGAACTCCTTCGGCGCTCTCGGTTCAGGCATAGGAGTGCTGAACTCTTTTTGCCGGATATACACTAGTCCCACGGGCGTTCCCCATCTTCCGCTGTTATCCATGGATGTTTTTATTAAAACATCTTGCCATAAATGTATATCGGTTTTATTTTTAATATATAAAGGGCAATTTTGTAAATTTATTCATTTGCTTTTTAGATAAGATTCCTTCTCTAAGAGTGGGGCTTATTCAGTAAATATCGTATGTTTCATGTACTATACCCGTTAAAAAACAAGATGTCTCCGACTTTGCATTATCCACTTGTCAAGAATAAAAAAAGACCGTGAAGTCATTTCACAGTCTTTTTTTCCTCTACATAGTGCAATACTTCTTCCTCTTTCATCAGCAAATACTTCTTCATCTGCGCTCGGCAAGACTTCTTCCTTTCCTTAAGAAGCGGAACAAAAGTGCCAAACCTTCGCTTAATTAAACAGCACGCAAAGCTGAACAGCTGAAAGTACAGAATCTGTCTGTCTTCTGCGAGCTTCTTAAGAAGCTCTAGGCCTTTTTCCTTTCTCATCATCAAAGTGGCAGAAGGGTCGTCCAGGAAAAAGCAGGCCGTTTTTTTCTCCGGGAACATGGCATCAAAAAATCGCAAGCTTTTAGAGAAAGCCGGCAAATATCCTGCAAAGCCCTCACTAAGATAAGCTGTAGATCTTCTGATTCCGCCTCTAAAAAAATTCTATTTCCAGGTCATCCGTCATAACAAATTGCAAAGTCTAGATCCGCTTAGTTCCTGAAAGTATTTACCAAAGGCCTTTTAAAATAGGTTCACTGTATTGGGCGGAAAAAAAGCTTCCTTCGCTTTCTCCATATATTCCTTACAAAAGCTGTAAAATATGAATCCGCTCCTCCATCGCGATTCTTTCTTCTCTTATTGAGGAGAGTCTTCTCTCCTGCTCGCTAAGAACCCTTTAGTGCTTCCGCTCTTTCTTCTCTTTCCTCACGCTTTTCCCTTATCCTATCTCTTAGGACTTCACCTTCCTCTCGAATTTCTTCCAGCTTCTTTTTGTCTCTCCTCCAAGGAAAAAAGGTTTTTCCTCATCGCCCTTTGTATCCGGTTCTCCTCTTTTTGCAAGGAAAGAGGTCAAGAGCCTCCTTTCTCTCTTCTAGCTCCTTTTCTAAAGAGCCCATTTCTTCCAGCTTATGAGAGCGCGAAGAAGCTCCTCCAAAGAGCCATTTTAAAAGCCTCTTCCTTCTTTCTATTTTCTTCCTCTCCCTGTCTTTTCCCAAGTTCCGACTTTCGCTTCTCCTTTTTCCCCATAATATACAGCAAAAAGAGATGCAGCTCAAAAATAAGGGCAATCAGTAGAGAAAGACTTCCCTGAACTGGAATCGAAAGTCCGCTGATTTTCAAAAATAAATAGAAGCAAAAAAACAGAAGGCAAAAAGCAAGTAATAAAAGAGGAAGCGGGTTTCTCTTCTCTCTATCTCCGCTCTTCAGAAAAAAATAATCCAAAGCAGGCTTCTTCGCCTCTTCCTTAAGAGATGCAATTTTTCTCTTAAGCTCGGGAATTTCTTCCTTCCAAAGCCTGTCTCTCTCGGAGGGACTTAAAGCACTAAAACGCTCCTGATAGTACCACCTCTTTGCATTATCATATCGAGCGCGGGCCTTCTCCAGCTCCTCCAAAAGCTTTCGGTATTCGACCTTTTTTCCCAAAGCTTCCTTTTCCAAAATCCCGTCCCGAACAGCCTTTTCCAGCTCTCTTTCTCTTTCTTCTATCTGTCTTTCTTCCTCCTTAAGTCGGAGCACTTCTTCCTCCAGCCTAAGTACATTTTTCTTCCTCTTTTTTTCTTCCCTAAAAGCCCTGCCGTAAGGCTTTCCTCTTCCAATCTTTTTCTTGAAAATGGCACCGGTCCGCCTATTCGGTGAAAGTGCGTTGATGGCATCCTTTAAGGTATCCTGTACCTTTTGAAACTTCTTCATGTCCTCCTCATCACCGGAAACATTCCCCAGCTTCGCATGTACTGCGGAATTAAAGTGAAAAGAGAGATCCTCATGGCTGATCATACAAACTCTCTGAAAAAGCTTCCGAATCAAGAGAAAAAAATTTCTTCTCCTATATTTTCCGAAAAATCATGACTTTTCCTTTCCTGCTCCGTAAGAAGGCGAAAGCTGTCCTCTGCCTTCCTAAGACCGAAAGCTTCTTTCCAGAATATACTTTTTCCATTTTCCTGAAAATGAATGTTTCCCCAAAAGCTTCCTCCATGAAAAAGGCATATAATGCTTTCTGTCATTTTCGGAGATTTCCTGCTTTCTCTCTCCGGAAAGTCCGTAAAACATGATATGGAAGAAGTGCATCAAAGTTGTTTTCCTTCCCCATTTTCCCAAAGGAAGGAATTTAGAGAATCCGAAAAAGAAAAAGCTCTTTTCTTTCCACTTTCCAAATTGCGCAATATAGCATGACTCGATTATCATAATTCTTCTCCTGTAAAAGCCCTATTCCCAGAATCATCAGTTTCTCCTTCTCTTCCTCACTCAAGCTCTCACTCTCACTGACCATTCTAAGAAATTCTCCCTTAAGGCCTTTCTCATGTATGAACTCCTCTTTCGAAGCGTAAGCTTTGCTTTCATCTTTAATCTCGATATAGGCGTATTCTCCCTCCAGCTGCTTTTTCAAAATAGCGGAGATTCCTTTCTTCCTCCGCTCTTTTTTTCTCCCTTTAAAATAATCCTTAAGCTGTCTTTCTTCCCGCCCCTCTTTTTAAGACTTTCTCTGATTTTCTCCTCCGTATCCAGCGTGCCGTCTTCTTCAGTAAGAAAGAGCTCAATAACGCGAAACTCTCCTTCTTTTTAAGGGAATAAATTCTGACTTGATTTCCTTCGTTTCCTCTTCTATTTCCAAATAATAGAAGCCCTTTTCTCCCTCCTCATCAAAGCCTCTCCCTGAAGGCAGCCCGGGTAAATATAGTGAAAAAGAGCCGTATTTTCCTTCTTCTCTCCTATGAATATGGCCTAAAGCCAGATAGTGAATCGGATACTTGGAAAGAAGTTTTAAGGATATCCCTGCTCAGTTTGTACTTCCGTTCCCTCTTCCATGGAAAAACTTGGGAATCTGCGCTTATCTCCGTATCCGATGCGCTCTTCGTTTCGAAGCCGTCCTACTAAGTCCCCCTTCTCTAAGTGCGCCGTGCAACATCAGTATATTGCAATCCTCTTCTTTTAAATCCCATATGCTCTGCACCGCATCCTTAGATTCCGGAGAGGAGAGAAGCTCTTCCGGAAATTCGATTTTTCTTTCCGCTCCATAAAATTCCTGCCCGAGAAGTACAAGCTTATCCTTTTAAACGGTACTTTTTCCCCTCTTTGGAAAAATAAAAAGAGGTTCTTCGGAAGATTCTCCTGAAAGCGAAAGGTATTTTTGTGTCATGATTTCCTCTCAAATAAAAGAAGGAAATCTCCGGATTCTTCCTTATGGAAGAAAGGAAAATCTCCATTGTGGAACGGGAAACTACAGGACTGTCAAACAAGTCCCCGGAAATGAGAATTACCTGCACCTTCTTTTCTATACCGTAGTTAAGAAGCTTATTCCATGCAAGCAATAGATTTCTTCTTCTTTCTTCCGCCTCCTCTTTGGAAAAACGGGAAGAGAATGCCGCATCCAAATGTAAATCCGCTGTATGTATTAAACGCACCATATATACCTTTCCTTTTTGCAAAAGCAGGGCCAAGCTATGTCCGGAAGTTCCCAATTTCAAGCCGTCTGTTTTGTTATTTTGTACGCTTATCCTTCTTCTACTACAAAACATTGCCGGACTCCGACTCCGGGAGCATACTGACTGAGCGTCCCAATATCCCGCTCATCTTTGCCATAGCAAGGCCATAATTACAGATAGGAATCCCTTATTCAGAAAAATCCTGATACCTGGATTGTACTTCTCTTTCGCTGAGCATACAAGCACCGCAGTGAATCATAAGCTTCAGTTCTTTCTGCTTTTTCTTCCAGAAAGGAAGCCCTTTCCCTCCGTAAAAACAAAGCTTAACTTCTTTCCGCTATACATTTCCAGCATCTTCGGAAGCTTTACCGTACCGATATCTCCACATTGTCTATGGTGCGTGCATCCCTCCGCGATATAAATCTTATCCCCGTCCTCCAAGGAGTCTAAAGTACACAGCCTTTTTAAGGCATAGGGACAAAAAGCCCTTTATACCTTGCCATAAGAATAGAAAAGGAAGTGAGCGGAACCTCTTTCTCTAAAATACTCTCCACCTCCTTAAAGGCCTGGGAATCCGTCACTACAAGCTTCACTTTTTTTCCGAGGCTTTTTCATGACAGCCTCTAATTCCTCTACTTGCGTAACAATGGGGAATCGCATGATAGTCGAGAAGATCTCGAATTGCCATCTGCTGCGGTAAAATAAGCCTTCCCTTCGGTGCCGATTCGTCAATCGGTGTCACAAGAACAATATAGTCTCCCGCTTCCGAAAGACCCTGAAAAGCCTTCTTCCTTCCGTCTTCGGAAGCAGCTCTCCCAAGGCATTTTTAATGGCTTCGATGTCTTCACTTCGCTTATCGACTTCGCTCCTCTCACTTCCTCCGGCCCCGGTAGCGCCTTCGCTTTTTCTCCGGTTTCCGCTAGCCCTTCCTTCTTTCCTTCGATTCCGGAAAAATTTGCGCTTTCCTCCGAAGAAAGACCGGAGGAAAACTGAATACTTTGGATGCCGTACTCTCGCTTTTTCAGTTCTATGTCTTTCAGCGCTTCTTCCAGTTCTTCCTCTCTGTATCGCTTAGTCTGTCTGTTTGACTGAAAAATCAGAATAACAGGGATATTTTCTTCGTGAAAGACTTTTCAAAAGGAGCCTTTTCCGTTTCAGGAATCAGCTCCTTTCTCTTTTTCCGCCTTCGTAAGACTTTGTTTTTCTTCCAAAAAACTTTCGTAGACAAAACAAGCAACGCGATATCCGTCTCGCGTATTACCTCTTTACTTCGGGAAACACGCATCTCTCAAGACTTCCCTCGTCATCGATTCCCGGAGTATCAATGAGAACTACAGGGCCAAGGGGCAGGATTTCCATGGATTTTCGGACAGGGTCGGTCGTTGTTCCAAGAGTCTTAGAGACGAGGGAAACTCTCTGCCCTGCAATAGCATTGATTAGGCTCGATTTTCCTGCATTCCTCCTTCCGAAGAAGCCGATATGAATACGCTCGCTTTGCGGTGTAGCCTGTAAAGCTCATGGTTCCTCCTTAAGTGCAGATGATTGAGTTAAACTTTCTTTATTTTTTGCATTGCCATATGGGGACACGCTCTCGCTAACCTCGCCTCGTAGGGGTTCTAAGTTTTACAATACCAAAAACTAAGAACCCACGGGCTCAGATTGTCCCCATACGGCAATCACAAAATACATAAAATCATCTACTTCCAATTTTTTTCATATATGAAACTAGAAATAGAAATCCCTCTTTGTTGGACTGATAGATACTCTCGATATGTTCCCCTGCAATTCTCATTCGCTTTTCGTTCGGTATCGTAGTCAGTTCCTCATTGATAAAGCTCCTCTCCACATTTTCTGGTTTCGGGGCTTGCATAGTCGGTCAGGTACTCCGCCAAGGTCATTAAAGCATTCGGATGACAGCAGTTTTGAATCTGTCCTGATTTGCAAAGTGCCATAAAGCGGTCACCGGTTCTTCCCTCTCTATAGCAGGCTGTGCAGAAAGAGGAATATAGCCGAGATCCATAAGCCACTTTACAACTTCATCCAGGGTTCTTTGGTCGGAAACATCAAACTGCTCCGTATCATGCGGTCTTTCTTCGTCCGTATATCCTCCCACCGAGGTTCTGGACGCACCGGAAATCTGAGAAATTCCATAGAAAGTGCTTTCTTTCGCACTTCTTCGGACTCTCTTGTGGAAATAATCATTCCGGTATAAGGCACGGCAATGCGAATGCAGGCAATAATCTTCGAAAAAGATCTCATCATCAATTCCGTTGTCAAACTGAGTAGGGTCAATGTCATCCGCCTTCTTCAGTCTCGGTACGGAAATGGTATGCGGTCCCACACCGTGTACTGCCTCCAAGTGCTCCGCGTGCATGAGAAGTCCGGCAAATTCATAACGATATTTGTCGAGGCCGAAGAGCACTCCTATTCCCACATCGTCGATTCCACCTTCCATGGCTCTGTCCATCGCTTCCGTGTGATAACGATAGTCATGCTTCGGTCCGGTCGGGTGGAGCTCTTCGTAGGCTTTCTTATGATAGGTCTCCTGGAAAAGAATATAGGTTCCAATTCCGGCTTCCTTCAGTTTTCTATAGTTTTCCACCGTGGTTGCGGCTATATTGACATTGACTCTGCGAATGTCTCCGTTCTTATGATGAATACTGTAAATAGTCTTGATACTCTCTAAAATATAATCAATCGGATTATGTATCGGGTCCTCTCCCGCTTCCAGAGCGAGTCTTTATGTCCCATATCCTGTAGGGCAATGACTTCCTTTCTAATCTCCTCCTGTGTGAGCTTCCTTCTTGCAATAGTCTTGTTTTTCGCATGATAGGGGCAATAGGTACAGCCGTTCACACAGTAGTTGGAAAGGTAGAGCGGAGCAAAAAAAGCACAATACGGTTTCCGTAAAAAGCCAGCTTAATCTCTTCCGCAAGTTTAATCATTTTTTCATTTAAATCCGGAATTTCACAGGCCAAAAGGACAGAGGCTTCTCTATGATTCAGTCCTCCGCAGTGTAGGCTTCCGTTTGGATTGTAAATGGGTTTTGCTTTTTCTAAAATAGATTCGATGTAGGCTCTGTCGTTCTTCTTTTCGTCTGCAAAACGAAGAGTCTCCAGAATTTCCTCATGAGAAATGAATTCTTCCGCTTTTAAAGATTTTGGATTGTAGTTCATTATACTCCCTTCTTTCGGTCCGAAATCCTTTTTTATGCTTATGCAGTCATATAGCATAATTGCTCATTTTTTCAAAATGAACTATTCCGCTAAAGGCATGTTCCATTCAAAAAAAGATACATTCCGTTCAGATGATAAATAGACTAATTTGATATTATTTTTTTCACTTGCTTCTATTTCACTCTGCTCACAGCAAGTCCGTCTGTTGCTTTCTACTCTTTTTAGTTTTTATTACTCTTTTTAGTTTTTATTCTCTTTGCTCTCTTTGCTCTTTTTTTCTCGCATCCCCCTGTCTACCAAAAGTTTAGATCCTATTGCCTCCATTTTCTCCTCTAAATCCGCTCTGCACTGTGCCGACTCATCTCCCGTACAGATTTTATTGTCGTAAAGGAGATATTTCTTCCTGACTTCTATCGGTGAGAGATTCGGCATAAGTACATTGGCCCGGAAAGAATCCCCAGTTCCCTGCCATACTCATCAATAGTGCCTAAGGCAGTCGTTGCAGGAAGAAGGAGATTTTGGCTTAATGAGCCTAGAAGTGCTAAAAGAAATAAGCTATCTTTTGAGACTTCCCGCCTTCTCCTTTGCAAATCGTGTTGCATGCTGCGGAATAAATGGTCCGATTCCGCACATATCCGGCTGAAATTCCTGGATAAAGTAGAGGGTCCTTTGCCAAGGTCTTTACGGTCTGATGAGGAGAACCCACCATAAAGCCGCAGCCCACCTGGAAACCGATTTCTTTTTAAGTCCTGTAGACAGCGCATTCTCCTCTTCCAGCTCAGCTCCTTCGGGTGGAGGTACTGATAATGTTCTTCGTCTGCGGTTTCATGCCGAAGCAGATAGCGATTCACCCCCGCCTTATAGTATTTCTCATAGGACTCTCTGGGCTTTTCCCCTATAGAAAGAGTTATCGCACAGTCAGGGTATGCTTCTCGAATTGCCGTAACAATATCCACGATTCTCTCATCCGTAAAGTAAGGATCCTCTCCTCCCTGCAGTACAAAAGTCCGAAAAGCCGAGGTGATATCCCTCCGCGCAGCAGGAAAGAATCTCCTCTTTAGAAAGTCGGTATCGCTCCACCTCCCTATTTTCCCTTTGAATACCGCAGTAGTAGCAATTGTTCTTGCAATAGTTCGTTAGCTCAATGAGTCCTCGTGTATATACTCCGTTTCCGTAATGCTTCTCCGTGCATTCCTTCGCAAGGCTTCTTGCGAGTTCTTCATCTTCTCCTGTCCTCTCTCGAAGAATCTTCTCATAGGCGGAAAGACTTAAGCAATGCTTTTCGGAAAGAATATGCAGGAGTTCAGAAACGCTTTTCCTACTCTCTTCCAAGGAGCTGAGGTTTCGCCCTTCTCTCAGAACTGGGGCCTCCGCCCCTCCTCTATCCGCCCCTTATACACTGGCATAGGCAGTCTTTACACTGATTCCGGAAATATTTCCGATCTTTCCGGCAAGCGCGGATATGGTTTCATTCGGTGCATCCAAAGCAATCGACACGATATGCAGATTTTTCTTCTCATAGGGTAGACCCATTCTTCCCACGATAAAGCTTCCATACTCATGAAGAACCGTATTTAACTCTGTCCACGGAGTCCCTGTTTTCCACAATGATTGCCATAACCGCAATTCTGTTTTTCCTGTTCCATTTCTTAAGCCTCCTATAAATAGTCTATCCGGGTGTAAAAAGTTCTTTGGAGAATCAAGTTCCAATAGATACAGCTTTATCTCTCTTAATTTTAGGAAAAGCTTGCTTTCCAAAGAAACTTTTCACTTTGATTTTTTAAGTATAGCACATTTATAGAAGGGATAAGTATTCGTATATATACCAAAATATGAGCTTGTTTTTTGTGAAAATTACAGACAAAAAAGAGGAGGTATCGCCTGACACACCCCCTCTTATCTCCTCCGCGCTTTTTATGCCGGGAGCTCTATCCAAAAGTCCAAGGCATGACCGATTAGCTCCTGCGGTTCCACTTTAAAATTCTTTTTGCAAGCTCTTTTAAGCGATCATCCACCAGATACTTATTCTTTTTCATAGGCGGCAAGTCTCTCTCCATGAAGGAAAAACCTCACTGATGCCGTGCGCTTTAGCTCCTATTTTCCCTCATCATACTGATAGAAGCTTCATTATCCGCATCTACCCGTCCTCTAAAAATTCGCTCTCCCGTGCGCCTCTTCAGAGCCTTCATAAGAAGCAGAAGGCTTTCCGGTCCAATGCCGTGTCCCTGATACTCTCTCTTTAAAGCAATACATAGCTCCCAAGGCTTTGCTTGAAGATTGCGGATTCCGCAATATCCCAGGAATACGGAGTTAAGATTGAAAATGCTGTAATACGCTCTGTTCTTAAGGAAAAAAGCTCTCCCAAAGCTTGTCCAGAAAGCTCTCATCCGTAAAGGCCTCTTTAATAAAAAGAGGAATCATACTCTACCTCCAAATACCCTCTGTGATCCTTTTCCGAAATGCCAAGAAGGCAGAGCCGCTCTCCTTCAATGAGCAGTTCTCCCTCTTTCGGTAAAGAACTCGAATCGAAGCTTGGACTCCGCTTTTCCGGTCCGGCCTCTTCACAAAGCTCAATTTCTTCCCGCAAGTCAGAAAAGAGGCCGCCCAAATCCTCAGCTGCCCCTTCTTTTCCGTCACTATCTATATTCTGTTTATTTCTTTCTTCCAGTCGGTCTAAAAGTTCTGAAAAACATCATTTGATCCTTCAAATGGATGTTTCTGTCCTCCTTCTCTATTTTCATAGGCACCTCTTTCTGTAGGTCGCCAATCTACATTCTATTCTACTCCTCAATATCGAGAGTTTCTATAGAATTGTCCTATAAAAAGTTTTTGAATACAGCATTGATTTTTTTGCGTGCCTAACGATTTTTCGTACTTTTCCAATATCTTTTTAGCTGCTAAACCAAAATAATTTTTTGACCTGCTGCCTTCTTCATCCGGTTCATCAGGGCAAAAGCCTATTCCTTCTTCCGAATAGCCTTCCGAAAGAATCAGTCCTATTCCTCCTCGTCACATTCCCGAAGAATACGAAACAAGTTGTGAGTCATGGACAAGGGCTCATTCCGCCTTCCCAAAAACTTTCAGGATTGTTCCTCTTTTTCCGCCATTTCCTGATAAAAATGCTTTGTTTCTTCCGCACAGAGAATAGCTGATTTTCTCCTGAGGAAATCTCTTGCCTTCCTCTTCAAGGTACTCCTCTATTCTTTTCGAAACCTTGTATTGCATTCTTTTCCCTCCGAGATCCTGTCTTCTAGACCTCTTTTTCTCCGAAGTCTTATCTTCGATCCTTTTCCTCTACAGCGCAAAAATAAAATCATTTCCGCCTTCGGGGCATAATGGCGATACTTCATACCCGGTGCCTTCGGAATAAATCCGTCTTCCATCTTCTTTCCGACTAAGGTCGGATCCACCTCCGGTTTTTCTCCAAGAACTTCTGTGAGATCCTCCAAGGTAATTGCACCCGGTCTCAAAAGCGTAGGTACATCTCCGCTCATATCCAAAATTGTGGACTCCACGCCGATACCGACGGCTCCGTCATCAAGGATCCCTTCGATTCGACCCGCCAGGTCATGGTAGACATGAGAAGCCTCTGTCGGACTCGGACTTCCGGAAAGATTCGCGGAAGGGCCGGCTATGGGAAATCCGGCCTTCTCAATCAGTGCTAAGCTTAAGGCATTGTCCGGGCAGCGGAGTGCCACGGTATCCAATCCCCCCGTGCTCTCACGGGGTACAATTTCCGATTTTTAAAAATGACTGTGAGCGGTCCCGGCTAGAAACTTTCCATAAGGAGCTTTGCCTTTTCCGGGATACTTTCCACAAGAGGATTAACCTCTTCTATCTTGGAAACATGCAAAAATCAAGGGTTTGTCCGAGGGACGCCCCTTTGCCGCATAGATTTTCCGCGCCGCGTCCTGACTAAGCCCATTCCCCCAAGACCGTAAACTGTCTCCGTCGGAAAGGCCACAAGTCCGCCTGCCTTCAGAACCCGTGCCGCTTCCTCTATATCCTTTTTTGAAAATATCCTTGTTTCCATAGCTATTTCCCTGTAAGGATAGTCCAAAAGCCCTCCGGCTCCTGCCCAAGCTTCCATGCCGCAACACCCTGAATGCCGTTTTTCCTTCAGAAGTTTCATCTTCTCTTCCATGGACTTCTCGTCTTCCATCCAGATTTCTTTCTTCTCGTCTCCGTCCTGTATGCTTCCGTAATATTGCCCGATTTCACTCAGCCATTCCAGGAGACATTTTTTCTCCGTAATCCACGCCTTAGCGGTCTTAATGGAGAGTGCCTCGGAACGAAGCTTTCCTGACTTATCCGTAATCCAAAACCCTCGTATAGAAGGGAAGCGCAATGATGATTCTGTCCTCATCCATAACTGCTTGAGTCTCCTCGATACCGCGGCTCACATAGGAAAGAGAGGATACTGAGCCGGCCTCTTCCGACCCCGCATAATGCTCGTCATAGCACATGATGACAACATAGTCGCAGAAGGTTCCCAGCTCTTTGATATTGTAATACGCGTTATAGGCAAAGGGGACATAGCAGTCCACGCTTAAGTATAAGTCGTTCTTTCTGCAGGCAATGGATAGCTCCCGCATAAACTGAAGATAATCTCTTGCCGCCTTCTCCGGCAGAAGCTCTATATCCACATTGATTCCGTCTATGCCATTTTTTTCTTCATATCCGAAATCAAAGCATCAATCAGCTTTTGTTCGCTTTGTTCCGTTGGAAAGAAGGCTCTTTAAGTCAATTTTTCCGTTATCAAAGTTATTTACCGTAGCAAATACCTTTCTTCCCGTATTGTGCGCAAGCTCTACATAGCTTGCGTCACTGTAGGAAGTCAAACTTCCTTCGTTGTCCTTTATCACATACCAAGTCGGTGCCAAAATATTAACACCGACTGCATTGGAAAGATAGCTCTGCAGACCCTTATTCGACTCGGCATTGGTAATCTGGTGGAAAGCAAGTACCGGGTAAGTTCCCTCTCCGAGGCTTTTATGACTGTATTCCGGATCCTTAAAATCACTCGTCCTCTCTTCGGTCGTTTCCTCATGTAATCGGCTGTTTCTGGAGGTAGCCGATAAAGCCGTCCTCCGTCTCCACCTTGGACCACTTCTCCATTTTCTCAAGAATAATGACCTTGGCCCCTCCTTCTAAATCGGTGAGAACCGGACTCTTTACCCCGCCCTGCAGACGAACCGCCTCTTTGTTCTTAAGAGTCGCTACTGTAGCGCTTTTAAATTCATTTTCCAAAAAGACACGCTTATGCTCCGTGTCGGTATAGCTTCTGCTTAAAAAGCGCAGTATGCTTCTCAATTAAAGAAAGGCTTATGAAAAATGCTTTTTCCCGTCTGTAAAGAAATCAACCTTTCCGCTTTCTCCCTTTTCCCCGTCTGTAAAAAGAAGAAGCTCTTCCGGCAGTGCATAACGAAGATTCTTCTCCACATCATCGTAGTAGAAACGAATATTTAAGTTCCTGACAACAAAGCCATAGGGCAAATACACTTCCCGTCTCTCATCCGTCCGATGGTGAGTTGCTCGCCGTCCTTTACCTTTTTCATGATTCAGGTACAGCTCCACATTGTCTCCGGAAACGGAAAAATAGCTGTTCAAGTCCGCCCGTTCCTTGGTCGGCATATATTTTTTCACATAGTAATATGCGCCAAAACCGGCAATAGCCAGTATGAAAATAAAAACAAGAAAGAAAGGAAGGATACTCCGTCCCTCCCTTCTTCCTCTGTTTCTTCCTCGTTCTCTTAATTCCGAATTCTCTCTCTTTTCCATTTTCCCTCTATCTCAACGCTGCTTTGACTTTCAGGCAGATAAAGAAACCCTGCTCTTTTTCCTTTTATCCTTATCCCTTTTGATTCTATCCTTATTTCTTTCCTTGCAAGGCTTTCATGCTAATCTCCATATATTTGTAAGGCTTTCTTACAGTTTTTCTTTCCGAAATATAAGGGCTTGTCCTGTTATACTTCCATGCTTTAGCAGCTCTTCGTTCTGTAATCTGCCGAAGCATTATTCGATTCGAAAATACTTTTTATTGCTCTTCCAGTCTTGCCAGCTTCTCCGCCTGGTCTTCGGTAATGAGAGGATCAATCACAAGATCCAGATCTCCGCCCAAAACGGCGTCCATATTGTAAAGGGTAAGTTTAATGCGGTGGTCCGTTACTCTTCCCTGCGGGAAATTGTAGGTACGAATCTTCTCCGAACGATCTCCGGTTCCGAGCTGCGAGCGCTTTTCTTCCGCATTTTCCTTCTGCTGCTTTTCAAGTTCAATCTCATAAAGTCTTGCACGAAGAAGACGCATTGCCTTTTCTCTGTTTTTGTACCTGAGAACGCTCTTCCTGACACTCTGCAACCATTCCGGTAGGAACATGGATAAGGCGCACTGCAGATGAGGTTTTATTGATATGCTGTCCTCCGGCTCCTGAGGAACGGAAAACCTCCATCTTGACATCGGCAGGATTGATCTCCACCTCTACATCTTCCACTTCCGGCATAACGGCTACAGTTGCGGTGGAAGTGTGAATTCTTCCGCCGCTCTCCGTCTCCGGAACTCTCTGCACACGGTGTACACCGGACTCATATTTGAGTCTCGAGTAAGCCCCTGTCCGTTTACGATAAATACGACTTCCTTCAAACCGCCAAGTCCCTGTTTCATTAAAGGAAACAAGTTCCGTCTTCCAGCCTCTTTTTTTCCGCATAGCTGGTATACATTCTATATAAGGAACCTGCAAAAGAGCCGCCTCTTCTCCGCCGGCTCCCCCGCATGGATTTCCATAACGATGTTCTTGTCGTCATTTTCATCCTTCGGGAGCAATAAAGAGCTGAATTTCCTTCGTAAGGCGCTCCTGGTCTTCCTTTGCCGTAGAGAGCTCTTCCTTTGCCATCTCGATTAAGTCCCTTATCCTTTTCATTATCAAAATGAAAAGGGCATCCTTCTCGCTTTCCTCCGCCTTCCGAAAAGCAATATAGGCTTTATAAACGGGCTCTAGGGTTACTCTGCTCTAAAATCAGCTTCTTATATTGATTTGATATCGAAAACCACCTCGGGAATCGTGAGATTCTCCGTGATTTCCTCATAATGCTTCTTTTACTTCTTCTAAATTCTCAAACATTTTGTCCTCTTTCTGAAAAACTTTTCTCTTTTCAGGCCGTCTATTTTAAAAAATTCCTGTTCTATCGCTTCGCACTGTAGCCTCTCAGCTCAAAAACAGCTTTCTTCATCATCTCATCAGACTTTTAACCACAGAGACTATAAACAAAAAGAAAGGGGCTGTCAAATTAACTTTACGGAAATAATTTCGGACATTTCCTCATTCTCTCTTCTAATCTCTTTAAAACAAAGTCCGAGATTACTATGTCTTTCCAAAGAGTGCAGTCCTTCTTTAATAAAAATCCCAGGATTCCCTATAGCTGTGTTTACGGAAAAATCCGATTCGCAAAGAAATTGCAAAAATTCTCCTAGAGCATTTTTATATTTTTTTAGCAGAGAAAAGTATTTCTCCTTATCCTCCGAAGAACAGTTTAAGAGATTGTGTAAGATATGGTCTAAGTTAGAAGACAATTCTTTTCCGCGCCATGCTACTCACGCCTCTCTCAAAGCTAAGGCAATCTCCG
>BNJT01001873.1_pt1 | contig 17907 bp, 17 predicted proteins | sample 8540491 | NCBI WGS metagenome assembly BNJT01 (sample SAMD00202455, study PRJDB9452) | human saliva metagenome | host: Homo sapiens | reverse complement strand
GTAAGGAGAAAACCGGCTCTCCAGAAGAATTTGATGAATTTAGGGTAATAAAAAAACTTCGTTTTTTTGACAAGGAAAAAAAGATTACAAGGAGGATTGCTAGGAGAGAAAGTGCGACACCAAGTCGCGGTAGAAAGTTGTGGGTAAAAGGCTTTAGCAGTAATCAGATAGTACTCAAATACCAAACAGTGGAAAAAGCTAGATCCGCGAAATTAAATCCTATTTTCCTAAGTCCGAAAAAGCTTGGTGACAATAAAAGCAAACCACCAAGGTTAATATCAATAATAAAATAGATGCTATTTTCATTAAAATCATACCCATATTGTATCATAAAAAAACGCTAAAGGAAATGAGAAACAAGGGAATTTGTTGGAAAGTCAGGCTTTTTGAGATTGTAGGGTGTTTTTTTGTTATAATGAAAGTTATGAAATCTTATAATACCTTGAATGATTATTATCGAAAAACTCTTTTGGAGAAAGACTTTTCAAAGTTCCTATTGATGCGGGATTTGACTGTCCCAAATCGGGATGGAACTGTAGCTCATGGTGGTTGTACTTTTTGTACGGTTTCAGGTTCTGGAGATGCCATCGTGGCACCGGATGCTCCTATTCGTGAGCAATTTTATATGGAAATTGACTTTATGCACCGCAAATGGCCAGATGTTCAGAAGTACTTGGTTTATTTCCAAAACTTTACCAACACCCATGAAAAGGTGGAAGTGATTCGGGAGCGATATGAGCAGGCTATCAACGAGCCAGGTGTAGTAGGGATCAATATCGGAACACGGCCAGACTGTCTGCCAGATGAAACCATCGAATATTTGGCTGAGTTATCGGAACGCATGCATGTGACGGTAGAATTGGGCTTACAGACAACCTTTGAAGCAACCTCTGACCTGATTAACCGTGCCCATTCTTATGAATTGTATGTTGAAACAGTAAAACGCCTGAGGAAATATCCCAAGATTGAGATTGTTTCCCATTTGATCAATGGTTTGCCCGGTGAGACTCATGAGATGATGATTGAAAAATGTCCGTCGCTGTGTAACGGACAATGATATTCAAGGAATTAAACTGCACTTGCTTCACCTCATGACCAATACACGGATGCAGCGAGATTACCACGAAGGACGTTTGCAACTGATGAGTCAGGACGAGTATGTCAAGGTCATTTGTGACCAGTTGGAAATCATTCCCTAAGCATATTGTCATCCATCGAATCACGGGAGATGCACCTAGAGATATGCTGATTGGTCCCATGTGGAGCCTCAATAAATGGGAAGTGCTGAAATGCTATTGAAACTGAGATGCGACGTCGTGGAAGTGTGCAAGGATGCAAGGCTATAAAACAGGAGTTTAAAAAAATGAAAAAGACCACTTGAGATGGCACATGATTTTTTAGCTGAAGTCGTGACAAAAGAAGATATTGTTGTGGATGCGACCATGGGTAATGGGCATGATACCCTTTTTCTAGCCAAGCTAGCCAAGCAAGTCTATGCCTTTGATGTCCAGGAGCAGGCTTTGGAGAAGACGCGAGACCGTTTGGATCAGGCTGGAATGACAAATGCCCAGTTAATCTTGCAAGGTCACGAGACGCTGGACCAATTTGTGACAGAAGCTAAGGCAGGGATTTTTAATCTGGGTTATCTGCCTTCTGCTGACAAATCCGTCATCACCCAACCTCAGACTACTATCGAAGCATTAGAAAAGCTGTGTCATTTGCTTGTCAAAGGGGGACGGATTGCGATCATGATCTACTATGGTCATGAAGGAGGAGACACCGAGAGGGATGCTGTATTGGATTTTGTTAGCCAGTTGAACCAACAAGAGTATACAGCTGCCATTTATCGGACACTCAACCAAGTTAATAATCCACCGTTTTTTTAGTTATGATTGAAAAAAATTAGAAAGGTATAGACATGGATAAACAATACCTTCGTGAGAAGCTTGAGGCAATGCGCCAAAAATTTTTGTCGAGTCAACGCATCACGAGCGAGCAGTCAGGGGTGCTCGACGAAGCACATATGAGCAAGAAAAATGCTTAAAAATTAAGAAAAAAATTAGTGGCTCTTGAAATGGAACGATGCCAGAAAAAAATTGAGCACAAAAGACTGTTCTAAGATTGATCAGAAAATCCAAGAGCAAAAGGAGATTTTTGAATCTTGTTGTAAAAAAGATTAAGGAGGAATTGTGTGGAATTACTTATTTACTTGATTCTATTTTTATTTGTCTTAATCATTTCAACTACGACCAATAAACTTCTCCCTTTTTTTGCCCCTTCCTCTTGTACAAATTCTTTTTGGGGATTGGGATTGGCTTATTTGTTCCTGATGCGGACTTTCATCTCAATACAGAGCTGTTTCTGGCCATGGTTATTGGTCCATTACTTTTCCGGGAGGCAGAAGAAGCGGATATTACGTCCATTTTGAAGCACTGGCGGATTGTTGTCTTTCTGATCTTTCCTGTGATTTTTATCTCGACCTTAAGCTTGGGGGGCATGGCTCACTTCCTTTGGATGACTCTTCCTTTGGCTGCCTGTTTAGCAGTTGGAGCGGCACTTGGGCCAACAGATTTGGTTGCCTTCGCATCTCTTTCTGAACGTTTTCGTTTTCCCAAACGGGTTTCTAATATTCTAAAAGGGGAAGGACTCTTAAATGATGCTTCTGGTTTGGTTGCCTTTCAGATGGCTCTGGCTGCTTGGACAACAGGAACCTTTTCTCTCAGCCAAGCTGGAACTTCTCTAGCACTTTCTATCCTTGGTGGTTTTGTAGTCGGTTTTGTGACGGCTATGGTCAATCGTTTCTTGCATAGCTTTTTACTGAGTGTACGAGCGATAGATATAGCCAGTGAACTATTGCTAGAGCTAAGTTTGCCACTCATGACCTTTTTCATCGCAGAAGAGTTTCATGTTTCAGGGATTATCGCAGTAGTGGTTGCAGGTATTTTGAAGGCCAGTCGCTTTAAGAAAATTACGCTCCTTGAGGCTCAGGTAGACACCGTGACGGAGACCGTCTGGCACACCGTGACCTTTATGCTAAATGGATCAGTCTTTGTTCTCTTGGGAATGGAATTAGAGTTGATAGCAGAGCCGATCTTGTCTAATTCTCTCTACAATCCCCTTCTTTTACTGCTTTCAGTTGTCGTTCTGACCTTCTTACTCTTTGCGATCCGCTTTGTCATGATTGCTGGTTTTTACTTTGTGAGGACGCGTCGACTTAAGAAAAAAATTCATAAGTACATGAAAGATATGCTTCTTTTGACCTTCTCTGGTGTCAAAGGGACAGTATCTATCGCGACCATTCTCCTCATACCAAGTCATTTGGAGCAGGAATATCCTTTGTTGCTCTTTCTTGTAGCAGGCGTTACACTGTTGAGCTTTTTAACGGGTTTACTGATTCTCCCTCACTTATCTGAGGAACAAGAGGAAAGCAAGGACCATTTGATGCATATTGCGATTTTGAATGATGTAGCGGCAGAATTAGAAAAAGAACTGAACCATCACAAGAACAAACTTCCTCTTTATGCAGCTATTGATAATTATCATGGTCGGATTGAAAACCTCATCCTTAGTCTGGAAAATAAGAGAGTCCAAGAGGACTGGGAGTCCCTCAAACTTCTTATCTTGAGTATTGAGAGTGATGGTTTGGAGCAAGCCTACGAGGAAAATAGAATCAGTGAGCGTGGCTATCGAGTTTACCAACGTTACCTAAAAAACATGGAACAGAGTATCAATCGGAATTTCGCTTCTAGAGTGACTTATTACTTCCTAGTTTCCTTACGGATACTGCGCTTTCTACTCCATGAAATGTTTACCTTTGGCAAAAGCTTTTCGCAGTTGGATGAATGAAGAATCTCGTAAACTACTAGCAGTTGACTATGATCAGATTTCAGAGTTGTATTTGGAAAAATACAGAGCTGATTATCGAGAGTTTGGAAAAACCTACAAGGGGTTTACAAGAGTTCTCTGATTAGCTTTTATGCAAGAGTCTCGTCTACGCGAGACGGCCATTATCGGAAGTGGTGCCTTTTGTTGAGCGGGTTATCAATCGCATCAAGCCAAACAATATCGATGAAATGCTACGAGGCTACTATCTCGAACGTAAAGGCAATCTTTGAATACGAAGAAGCTAAACTGATAACAGCCAAGTATGCCAAAAAAACTACGACAAAAATGTGAATAATTTAGAAAATTATTCTCTGAAAAGAGGCTGCAAATACCTTACCTTATGATATGCTAGATTTAATAAGAAGAACTTAGATGATGAAGAAAATGACGGAGGATGAAACATGAAAAAGTGGTGGAAAGAGCTGATGGACAGGCCCTTATTGAAAGCTTTTTTGCATTATTATCAAGCATCTGATAGCGAGTTGACCAGTGTTGCGGTTGCCTACTATTGGTTGATTTCAATCTTTCCTTTGCTAATGATAATGGTCAATATTTTGCCTTATTTTCAGATTCCGGTCTCAAATTTCTTACTGACGATCAAGGAATTTTTGCCTGATACGGTGTATGATGTGGTCGCCAAGATTGTCCGAGAAGTTCTGACTCAACCATCGACTGGTTTGCTGAGTTTTGCTGTTTTATCTGCCCTCTGGACTTTTTCGAAATCAATGGATTTCCTCCAAAAAGCCTTTAACAAAAGCCTATGGAGTGACCAAGAGTCGAGGCATTATCTCCCATCAGTTGATGAGTCTACTTGTTAGTTTTGGCTTGCAGATCCTTTTTGCCTTTGCCTTGTTTTTGAGTATGTTTGGTCGTATGTTGCTTAACCTCCTCAAAACTTACTGGCAATCAGACAGTCCGCTATTTTCCTTACCTGCAAGACTTTACAGGCCCTCTGGTCTATGCCTTGATCTTTGCCATTCTAGTCATGATTTATTACTTCCTTCCAAAAGTAAAAGCACCACGAATCCGCTATGTTTTACCAGGAAGTGTCTTTGTCTTGCTAACTCTTATCTTTTTATTGAATATCTTTTCTGTCTACGTCAATAGTTATGTTAATCATCTGGTTGATGTCCGATTTTTCAGTTCCATTATCGTGGTAGTCATGATGTTCTGGTTTATTCTCATTGCAAAGATTTTGATTATCGGAGCAGTTATCAATGCCAGTGTTCAGAGTTTGAAAGATCCAAAGTTTGGTATAGAATAATTAGAAAAATCCCTATTAGGTTTCCTAATAGGGATTTTCTTAATAGATAAACATGGCATCTCCAAAACTGAAGAAGCGGTAGTGTTTTTGGATGGCATGGTGATAGGCATCTAGGACTAAGTCACGACCAGCAAAGGCAGAAACTAGCATAACAAGAGTTGACTTGGGAAGGTGGAAGTTGGTTGAAAAAGCATCCACAACCTTCCAGTCGTAGCCTGGTTTGATAAAGATATTGGTCCAGCCAGAATCTGCTTGGATTTGCCCATTAAACTTGGAACCGATGGTTTCCAGTGTGCGGATCGAAGTGGTTCCGACAGCGATGACGCGACCTCCCTTTTCCTTGACAGAGCGAAGGGTGGCAGCTGCTTCCTCAGAAAGCTGGTAGAATTCGGAGTGCATTTCATGTTCGTCTAGATTGTCTACAGAAACGGGTCTAAAGGTTCCGAGTCCGACATGGAGAGTGAGATAGACTAGATGAACACCTTTGGCTTGGATTTCTGCTAGCAGTTCTTTGGTAAAGTGCAGTCCAGCAGTTGGTGCGTGACAGAGCCACTTTCTTTGGCGTGAGACCGTTTGATAACGTTCACGGTCATCTAGTTTTTCGTGGATGTAGGGCGGTAGTGGCATTTCACCCAGACTTTCCAAAACTTCTAGGAAAATTCCTTGGTATTCAAAGCGGACAAAGCGGCCCCCGTGGGTCAATTCTTCCGTAACGACAGCGCTGAGGGCGACCATCACCAAAGTTGACACGAGTCCCGACCTTGAGGCGTTTGGCAGGTTTGGCGAGAACCTCCCACTCATCTCCACTGGTATTTTTGAGTAGGAGAAGCTCCACATGGCCTCCAGTTTCTTCCTTTTGACCATAGAGGCGGGCAGGGAGAACGCGAGTATCGTTCATGACAAGGGCATCACCTGGTTCCAGCATGTCGATAATAGAGTGGAAGTGTTTATCCTGCATTTCTCTCGTCTCACGATTGACGATGAGGAGTTTGGAGGCATCTCGCTTTTCAAGGGGTGTTTGGGCAATCAATTCCTCAGGCAAGTGGAAATCAAAATCAGCTGTATTCATATATCTGTTCATTCTTTCTAAGTTCTAATCCTATCCATTATAACACGTTTCAAGTTTGGACGCTCTTTTTTTAGAAATTAAATCGTTTTCACTTGACAAAAATTGGTCTATACCATATAATAAATATAGATTAAAACGGAGGATGAAAAGATGAAAGTTATTAAAGTTGAAAACCAAGTTGAAGGTGGAAAAGTTGCGTTTGAGATTTTGAAGGAAAAATTAGCCAATGGCGCTCAAACATTGGGACTTGCGACAGGAAGTAGTCCACTTGAGTTTTACAAAGAAATCGTTGAGAGTGACCTTGATTTTTCAAATCTAACCAGTGTGAACCTTGATGAGTATGTAGGGCTTGATGGGGACAATCCACAATCTTACCGTTACTTCATGCAAGAAAACCTGTTTAACCAAAAACCATTTAAGGAAAGCTTCTTGCCACGTGGTGTTAAGGATAATGCTGAAGAAGAAGTTGAACGCTACAACCAAATTTTGGCTGACCATCCTGTTGATTTGCAAATCTTGGGAATCGGTCGCAATGGACATATCGGATTTAATGAACCTGGTACTCCATTTGACAGTCAAACACACCTTGTAGAGCTGGACCAGTCTACTATCGAAGCCAATGCTCGCTTCTTTGACAAGATTGAAGACGTTCCAACCCAAGCTATCTCAATGGGGATTAAAAACATCTTGGATGCCAAGTCAATTATTCTCTTTGCTTACGGTGAATCAAAAGCAGAAGCTATTGCCGGAACAGTGTCTGGACCAGTGACTGAGAGTCTACCAGCAAGTAGTCTGCAAAAATCACCCTGATGTGACGATTATTGCGGATGCTGAAGCGCTCAGCTTGCTTGAAAAAAATAAAAAGTATAAGAACCACTTGCTCTTTGGGTGAGTGGTTCTTTGATCTTTATAAATAGCAGGAATTTTTTTATTATATTCTAAGAAAGGTTAATTTAGTTTGTAAAATAATTTATTTGAGAGATAAAACATTAATATAAATATTCCTAAAAACAAACATAAAGAACGCTCAATATAATAATATTTAAAAAGCTTTGCTTATTTAATAGAAAAAAGTTATTATTCTAGGATAATTTAGTAGCTAAATCATTAAAAAAATAATGTATAATATCTTAAAAAAATAATTTTTAGGAGATTCTAATGGGAAAAAGAATTATTTAATCCACATCTTCGTAAGTTTTCTATTCAGAGAACTAAACGTGGGTGTTTGTTCTGTACTCTTGTCTACCTTGGTTCTATTGGGAGTGACGTCTCAGGTTAGCGCTGATGAAACAAGCGCTTCTGGTGTCCAAAATGAGATTTCTCGAACGGATCTTGCTGAACCATCAGCAACTTCTACAGCACCAGCAAACTCTGAGACATCACCAAAACCTGCAACTACTTTAGTTGCTTCAGCTACTGAGGGCTCCTCAATCCGCTGAAAATAGTAAACCTGCAAACTCAGCTTCAGAGTCTATTGAGAAACCAAAGAATGAACAGCCAGTTGTTTCTGAATCGCCTCAACCTTCAGTTGAGAAGCCAGTTGCTCCTACAGAAATGAAGCCTGCAGAGAGTGCCAATTCAGCTTCAACTGAAGCTAGCTCAGAAACTGTAAGTGCTTCAAGAGCTGTAGAACAACCAGTAGAGACTAGGGAGGCTACGCAACCTACACGTTCTCGCCGAGCACGTCGAGATGCTACACCTACTGGTTTACGTGATGGAGATCCTAACAACACAATTGAAAAACCAACTTTAGCAGATTCCGAAAAGAAACGCCCTGCGGATCTAGTTAAGCAAATTAACTGGTTAGATTTTGGTGATAGTCAGGCATTTAAAGGACTTGATACTGACGGTTCTCTTAAAGTAGGTAGTGTTTATGAGAAGGAAATTTCTCCAGGATATGTCGTTAAATTAACAGTTACGGAACTAAAACCTTTCCACTCAACTGAGATTTATCGTGATCGTGTAGCAGGAACTTCTTATGAAAATAGTTATGATCCTGATGCTAAAAACACCTGGTTTAGATATGTGCCTGCAGACTATAATCGCCAAGTTAAAGAGGGCGACTCTGCACGACCAAAAATCATTGGTGCTCCTATGAACCAATGGACATCTCTTCGTGAGCAGGGAATTGATACTAATGGACGTAGAACCCAATTGCAGGTTCCTAAGAATGGTGCAAGTTATGGAGTGAAGTTTAAGGTTGAAGCAACATATCTAAACAAGCCTGTTAAGGCCACAGTGGTTATGGCGGATGGAGAAGAAGCAAACCCAGGTGAATATGCTATCTTTACGACCAATGGTAAAGGATGGGAACATTTAGCTGAATGGAAACGTGTGTCACCACAAGGTAAAGTGATTACAGATACCTACGCACCAATGAATCCTAATCGACTTGGTCAGTATATTGGTGACAATGCAACGATTCCAACGATTGACTGGACAAAATTTACAAATCCTGATCAAAGAACAGGTGGCTTAGGCTCACAAGTATTTGGTCCAAACACTTCTAAAGACCATACTGTGCCAATTGTGATGACTCGTGAAGCATCAGAAGTTGGAATTTATATTGCATCTTCTGGTCAGCAAGCTGCTATGATTGGTTTCATGGTTGTAGATACTGGAGATGCTCCTGAAAGTTATGGAAATGCAGTTCACACTATTTCTGGTTACAATGCTGCTACGGGAGCACAAAATCCACAACCTTACCTTGGTCGAAAACCTGCTGATATTGATACTACGTCAGGTAATGATTGGACCCATGATGATAGTACAGATCATGCTGATGAAGGGATTGATCAGCTTTTACCAGCAGACTTAGTTGGTAAGACTCATGAGTTATTCCAAAGCAGATCGTCTTCGTGATGGTGATTATTCGCTTCGTTTCCATGCTTCAGCTAATGGAAATGAAAAAAGCTTATGTTCGAGCTTGGATTGATTTCAATAATAACGGTAAATTTGATGAGAATGAAGCTAGTGATTTTACAGAAGTAACAAATGAAGGCGACTATACCGTTACTTTTAGAAATCACCCACCTATGAACGATGATAACGTTAAGAAGCTAGGAATGCGTGTTCGTATTGCTTTGAACCAAGGTGATATCGAGAAACCGACTGGCACAGCCTTTAGTGGTGAAGTTGAAGACTTACAAGTTAACCTTACTTATCCACCAAAAAGGTGAGAAGAAGGAAACAAAGGGCTTACGCGATCAACAACAACAAACAAGCTTAGCCTTCACACCTCGTGGTTATTCTAAAGAGGACGAGAATGCTAGAACAACCATTGATACTAATAAGGCGCCTGTCGTTTTAGATAATAACGGACGTGAATTAACAGCAGATGCAGAAGGTTGGTATACAACAGCAGAAGGACGTTACAAGGTGACGCCAAATGGTGACAATGTTGATGTTGTCTTCGTTCCGAAAGCTGGATACGTTGGGACTACATCAGGTATTAACATCCGTCGCTTTTGATAGCAATGGTGCAAGCACAGAATGGACTGCAAAAAAATAATTCAGAGCCTGTTGTCAACCAACCTCTAAATTCTATGGATGCTCGTTATGTTCCTACTGTAGTTGATTTTACTGAACATCGTTCAACTGATGCTCAAGGTTTACCGCAAGTAAAAGATATTTTATTTACTGATGGGAATCCAGCTAACACACCGGTTCAACCATCTGCAAGTAATCCTGCTACTTTCTTGGATGGAAACGGAGAACCTATCTCAGGAACTAGTATTCCTGCAACATCAGGTGGTAAAGAAGTTGGTACCTTTTAACCTAGATCCAACTACGGGTCGAGTAACCTTTACCCCAAATAAATCATTTGTAGGAACTGTTGATCCGATTAAATTAAAAGTAAATGATGCAAGTGGTAATGATCACTTTGCCACTTATCAACCAACTGTTACCCGAGTTGTTCCAACATCCCAAAACGCAAGTTCTGAAGGTATTCAAGGTGCAGAGCAATCTGGGAACTTGGTCTTCACTCCAGGTGATAACCGTATTCCAATTGATGAATCAATTGCACCAACTTTTGACAACGGTCAGCCAACGAAAGAGGTTCCTGGCGTTGGAACTTATAAGGTGGATAGTACAGGTCGCGTTACTTTCCAACCAGTTCCTGGCTACTCTGGACGTCCAACTGCAGAAACTGTTAAGCGTGTAGATAAGAACGGAACAGAAGTAACAGCTACCTATCAAGCGGTTGTTAAGGCTGCAACTCCAACAGGGCAAGGAGCAGAGACTACTGGACTCCAGGGTCAAAAACAAGATAGCCACCTTACCTTTACTCCTGGTCAAGCAACTATCAATGGACAAAATGAGACTGTACCATTTGCACCAGAAGGTCCACAGTTTGTGGTTGATGGACAAGTTCAACAAGGTAACAGCTTACCAGTACATGATGCTAGCGGTAAACTTCAAGGAACTTATACTGTTCAACCGAATGGGGATATTAGCTTCCAACCAGCACCTGATTTCTATGGAACGCCAACTCCTGCAACCCTCCGTGTGACAGATAAGAATGGTTCTACTGCCGAAGCAGTATATCAACCTACAGTGACTAAAGTCACTCCAACAAGTACAAATGATACATCAACTGGTCTGCAAGGACAGCCACAAAGTGGTAAGCCAACCTTTACAGCAGGCGATCCAGCTGTTCCACTGGATGATACAAAACCAATGACTTTCGAAGATGGTCAGTCAACGAAGACCGTTCCGGGTGTAGGTGAATACAGCATCAATTCTGATGGTTCTATCACCTTTACGCCAGATAAGAAGTACGTTGGCACACCAGATCCAGTAATGGTTAAACGCGTGGATAAGAACGGTACAGAAGTCACTGCGACTTATACTCCAACAGTGACTAAGGTAACCCCAACTTCAACGGACGCCACTTCAAATGGTATCCAAGGTCAACCGCAAAAAGGTACCCCAACCTTCACAGAAGGTAATCCATTGGTTCCAATTGATGATACGAAACCAATGACTTTCGAAGATGGACAGTCAACGAAAACAGTTCCAGGTGTAGGTGAATACAGCATCAATCCAGATGGCTCTATTACCTTTACACCAGAAAAACAATATGTTGGCACACCAACTCCAGTCACAGTCAAACGTGTAGATAAGAACGGTACAGAGGTTACTGCGACATATACACCAACAGTGACTAAGGTCACTCCTACAGGAACTGGCGCAACCAGCACAGGTCCTCAGGGTGTTCCACAAACGGGTACTCCAACGTTTGCTGGTGGTGATCCACTGGTTCCAATTGATGAAACAGTCGAGCCAACCTTCGCAGATGGAAGCAAAGAGAAGTCTATTCCAGGTCAAGGAACTTACACAATTGCGCCAGACGGAACAGTAACCTTTACTCCAGACAAGCAGTTTGTAGGCACACCAGACCCAGTGACGGTTAAACGCGTGGATAAGAATGGTACTCCAGTGACTGCGACTTATAGTCCAGAGTTTACGAAAGTGACCCCAACTGGAACAGGTGATAAGACAGAGGGTCTGCAAGGTCAGATCCAAGAAGGTAAAGTGACCTTCACTCCAGGACATGACTCTGTTCCATTCCCAGCTGATTCAACTCCACTATTTGACAATGGTACAACTGTGAAAGAAGTGCCAAATGTCGGTAAGTTCGAAGTGGACGCAGATGGCAAGGTGACCTTCACTCCAGACAAACAGTTCAAGGGTGAAACACCAGAGCTTGAATTGACTCGTGTGGATGCCAATGGAACTCCTGTTACTGTCAAGTACCAAGCAGTAGTGAAAGAAGTAGTTCCAACCAGCACTAACGCAACCAGCACAGGTATCCAAGGTCAACCGCAAAAAGGTACCCCAACCTTCACAGAAGGTAATCCATTGGTTCCAATTGATGATACGAAACCAATGACTTTCGAAGATGGACAGTCAACGAAAACAGTTCCAGGTGTGGGTGAATACAGCATCAATCCAGATGGTTCTATCACCTTTACTCCAGAAAAACAATATGTTGGTACACCAACTCCAGTCACAGTCAAACGTGTAGATAAGAACGGTACAGAGGTTACTGCGACTTATACTCCAACAGTGACTAAGGTAACCCCAACTAGCACTAACGCAACCAGCACAGGTCCTCAAGGTGTTCCACAAACAGGTACCCCAACCTTCCAAGGTGGCGACCCACTGGTTCCGATTGATGAAGCAGTTGAGCCAACCTTCGAAGATGGAAGTAAAGAGAAGTCTATTCCAGGCCAAGGAACTTACACAATTGCGCCAGACGGAACTGTAACCTTCACCCCAGACAAGCAGTTTGTTGGGAACCCAGACCCAGTCACTGTCAAACGTGTGGATAAGAATGGTACCCCAGTGACTGCGACTTACAGTCCAGAGTTTACGAAAGTAACCCCAACAGGAACCGGTGCAACCAGCACAGGTCCTCAAGGTGTTCCACAAACGGGCACTCCAAGCTTCCAAGGTGGCGACCCACTGGTTCCAATTGATGAAACAGTAGAGCCAACCTTCGAAGATGGAAGCAAGGAGAAGACTATTCCAGGTCAAGGAACTTACACCATTGCGCCTGACGGAACTGTAACCTTTACTCCAGACAAGCAGTTTGTAGGTAAACCAGATCCAGTTACAGTCAAACGTGTGGATAAGAATGGCACCCCAGTTACTGCAACCTACAGTCCAGAGTTTACTAAGGTAACTCCGACTGGTACGGGAGATAAGACAGAAGGTCTGCAAGGTCAAGTCCAAGAAGGTAAAGTGACCTTCACTCCAGGTCATGACTCAGTTCCATTCCCAGCTGATTCAACTCCGCTATTTGACAATGGTACAACTGTGAAAGAAGTGCCAAATGTTGGTAAGTTCGAAGTGGATGCAGACGGTAAGGTGACCTTCACTCCTGATAAACAGTTCAAGGGTGAAACACCAGAGCTTGAATTGACTCGTGTGGATGCCAACGGAACTCCTGTTACTGTCAAGTACCAAGCGGTAGTGAAAGAAGTAACACCAACTTCAACAGACGCCACTTCAAATGGTATCCAAGGTCAACCGCAAAAAGGTACCCCAACCTTCACAGAAGGTAATCCATTGGTTCCAATTGATGATACGAAACCAATGACTTTCGAAGATGGACAGTCAACGAAAACAGTTCCAGGTGTAGGTGAATACAGCATCAATCCAGATGGCTCTATTACTTTTACACCAGAAAAACAATATGTTGGCACACCAACTCCAGTCACAGTGAAACGTGTAGATAAGAACGGTACAGAGGTTACTGCGACATATACACCAACCGTGACTAAGGTCACTCCTACAGGAACTGGCGCAACCAGCACAGGTCCTCAGGGTGTTCCACAAACGGGTACTCCAACGTTTGCTGGTGGTGATCCACTGGTTCCAATTGATGAAACAGTTGAGCCAACTTTCGAAGATGGAAGCAAAGAGAAATCTATTCCAGGTCAAGGAACTTACACAATTGCGCCAGATGGAACTGTAACTTTCACTCCAGACAAACAGTTTGTTGGAAACCCAGATCCAGTCACAGTCAAACGTGTTGATAAGAATGGCACTCCAGTTACTGCGACCTACAGTCCAGAGTTTACGAAAGTGACCCCAACAGGAACAGGTGATAAGACAGAAGGACTTCAAGGTCAAGTCCAAGAAGGTAAAGTGACCTTCACTCCAGGCCATGACTCAGTTCCATTCCCAGCTGATTCAACTCCACTATTTGACAATGGTACAACTGTGAAAGAAGTGCCAAATGTTGGTAAGTTCGAAGTGGATGCAGACGGTAAGGTGACCTTCACTCCTGATAAACAATTCAAGGGTGAAACACCAGAGCTTGAATTGACTCGTGTGGATGCCAATGGCACTCCTGTTACAGTCAAGTACCAAGCAGTGGTGAAAGAAGTAACACCTACAGGAACCGGCGCAACTAGCACAGGCCCTCAAGGTGTTCCACAAACGGGCACTCCAACCTTCCAAGGCGGTAATCCACTGGTTCCAATCGATGAAACAGTAGAGCCAACCTTCGAAGATGGAAGCAAAGAGAAATCTATTCCAGGTCAAGGAACTTACACGATTGCACCAGATGGAACTGTAACTTTCACTCCAGACAAACAGTTTGTTGGAAACCCAGATCCAGTTACAGTGAAACGTGTGGATAAGAATGGCACTCCAGTTACTGCGACTTACAGCCCAGAGTTTACGAAAGTGACCCCAACAGGAACTGGCGCAACGAGCACAGGTCCTCAAGGACTTCCACAAACTGGTACTCCAACCTTCCAAGGTGGTGATCCACTGGTTCCAATCGATGAAACAGTAGAGCCAACTTTCGAAGATGGAAGCAAAGAGAAATCTATTCCAGGTCAAGGAACTTACACGATTGCACCAGACGGTACAGTGACCTTCACTCCAGATAAACAGTTTGTTGGAAACCCAGATCCAGTTACAGTTAAACGTGTGGATAAGAATGGCACTCCAGTTACTGCGACTTACAGCCCAGAGTTTACGAAAGTAACTCCAACTGGAACAGGTGATAAGACAGAAGGACTTCAAGGTCAAGTCCAAGAAGGTAAAGTGACCTTCACTCCAGGTCATGACTCAGTTCCATTCCCAGCTGATTCAACTCCACTATTTGACAATGGTACAACTGTTAAAGAAGTGCCAAATGTTGGTAAGTTCGAAGTGGATGCAGACGGTAAGGTGACCTTCACTCCTGATAAACAGTTCAAGGGTGAAACACCAGAGCTTGAATTGACTCGTGTGGATGCCAACGGAACTCCTGTTACTGTCAAGTACCAAGCGGTAGTGAAAGAAGTAACACCTACAGGAACTGGTGCAACAAGTACAGGTCCTCAAGGTGTTCCACAAACGGGCACTCCAAGCTTCCAAGGCGGCGATCCACTGGTTCCAATTGATGAAACAGTAGAGCCAACCTTCGAAGATGGAAGCAAAGAGAAATCTATTCCAGGCCAAGGAACTTATACGATTGCGCCAGACGGAACTGTAACTTTCACTCCAGACAAACAGTTTGTTGGAAACCCAGATCCAGTCACAGTCAAACGTGTTGATAAGAATGGCACTCCAGTTACTGCGACCTATAGTCCAGAGTTTACGAAAGTGACCCCAACAGGAACCGGTGCAACAAGTACAGGTCCTCAAGGACTTCCACAAACAGGCACTCCAAGCTTCCAAGGTGGCGACCCACTTGTTCCAATTGATGAAACAGTTGAACCAGCTTTCGAAGATGGAAGCAAAGAGAAATCTATTCCAGGTCAAGGGACTTACACGATTGCGCCAGACGGAACAATGACTTTCACTCCAGACAAACAGTTTGTTGGAAACCCAGATCCAGTCACAGTGAAACGTGTGGATAAGAATGGCACCCCAGTCACTGCGACTTACAGCCCAGAGTTTACGAAAGTAATACCAACTGGTAAAGATACTTCTTCAGTTAACATTAAGGGTCTTGTTCAAACAGGCACCCCAACCTTCCAAGGTGGCGACCCATTAGTTCCAATCGATGAAACTGTGGCAGCAACATTTGAAGATGGATCAACTGAAAAAGTGATTCCAGGTGAAGGAACTTATGCAATTTCACCAGATGGCATCGTCACCTTCACTCCAGAAGCTAATTTTGTAGGAAAGGGAACAGGCGTAACGATTGTCCGCAAGGATAAGAATGGTACTCCAGTTACTGCAAGCTATCGCCCGACAGTTGTAGATCCATCTACTGGTCATGATACGGCTTCTACAGGAGCAAAAGGCCAACCTCAAGTGGCAACACCAGTGTTTGAAGGACATATCGATTCGACTGTACCACCAACCTTTGAGGATGGTAGCACGACTATGGTTGTTCCGGGTGAAGGAAGCTATACAATTGATAAAGATGGTAAGATTACCTTTACTCCAGAACCAGACTTTGTTGGGACAGCTAAAGGATTGGTTGTGAAACGTTTGGATATGTATGGAAATGTAGTTACTGCTCATTACACACCAACTGTCCTTGGACAAACACAAGTGAGTGATGCGACATCAGAAGGTCTTAAAGGTCAAACTCAGACTGGTAAACCAAACTTTACAGGTGATGTCGATCTGACAGTTCCGCCAACCTTTGAAGATGGAACAACTGAAAAAGTCGTTCCAGGTGAAGGAACTTATGTAATCTCACCAGATGGCACCGTCACCTTTACCCCTGAGGCAGACTTTGTAGGACAAGCCAAAGGTGTGAAAGTGATCCGTAAAGACCGTAATGGAAATATCATTTCAGGATTCTATATTCCAACAGTAGTAGAACTTCCTGTGATTGAAAAATCCAGAACAACAAGGTATTACAGAAGAAAGAACTACTAAAACTCTTCCAAATACGGGTTCTGAGGAGACATCTCACTTGACAGCTGGTCTATTGGCTGCTTTATCAGGTATGGGATTAATTTCTCTAGCTCAAAGAAAAAAATCTGAGGAAGAATAATTAGTGGTGAAAGTCATCTAGTAAGTTGTTTTAGATACTTGATTGAAATGATTACATTCATTGCTATCTAAGAAGATGTCAGTCTAACAGAAAGAGAGAACCAATTGGTTCTCTCTTTTTGGTAATTGATTTGAAAATCGTCTAATTATTTTGCCTCAATTGTTCACTATCCTGCTAAAGTGGTATAATAAAGTTATTCAGAGGGGGCTCGAAGTTTTGATTTAATCACAGCCTTTCAAACTCATTTTCATTGGCAGGACCTAGAGGCTTCTTTTATGGAACTTTGAAGGATACTCAAATCAGACGGGATACTCTTACTAGCTTGTGAGTATAACAAGTTATCTTACTTTTTACCAGAGGTGCAAAAGCGAAGAAGTATTTAGACGATTCTTATTGTTAATAGGGTTTGAGCTCGTAACTAGTCAAAGAAAGGAATCGTGGCTTCTTTATAAAATTGTTAAACATTAATGGAGGGACAGTCATGAAACAATTATTTTTTTATGTTCATACTTTGCTGGAGTCAAAAAAAGCTTTTTAGCGATTATGCAAAGGAAAAGAATCTAGAAAACAAGGTTTTATTTATTCCTACCGCTGGGAACAAAGAGGATTATACTGCCTATATCGATGAGGCTCAGCAAACATTCAAAGATTTAGGATTTGAGATAGAGGTTCTAGATATTGCTTCTTGTGATCGAGAAACTGCACAGGCAAAGATTTTTCCAAAGCAAGATTCTTTATATCTCTGGTGGGAATACCTTTTTATTTATTACAAGAATTAAAGAAAAAGCAACTCCTATCTCTTATCAAAGAACAAATAAGAGATGGGCTGATCTATGTGGGAGAATCAGCAGGGGCTATCATTACCGCCAAGGATGTTGACTACAATAAGCTCATGGATGACAAGACGGTAGCGAAAGAGTTATCGGATACAACGGGATTGAATGAAGTGGAGTTTTACATCCTTCCACATTATGGTGAGGAGCCTTTTTACTGATAGTAGCAAGAAGACCTTTGAAACCTATAAAAAAATCAGCTCGACTTAATGCGAATGAACAATTCCTAAAGCTGTTATTGTAAATGATAAAGAAATAAAAGTTGTTTCTGAACAGGATTAAAATAATTTTTTTCGCTATTATGACATCTATTCTAATACGTTGTCCCTTTTTAAAAAAGAAAAGGGAAGATAATATAAGTTTATGTCAGTTTTCCCTTGACAAATATTCATTT
>BNJT01002551.1_pt1 | contig 17994 bp, 17 predicted proteins | sample 8540491 | NCBI WGS metagenome assembly BNJT01 (sample SAMD00202455, study PRJDB9452) | human saliva metagenome | host: Homo sapiens | reverse complement strand
TCAAACATTATGGACTTAGAGGACTGCTATCGTTAGCAATAATCTACTACCACTTGGATCTTTGATCTTTCCTATTATTCTGCACCAGCAAATACGGATGGGGCTTCAAGAACTTTATTCAAGAAGCCAACGAAGGAAGGATCAAGTTTCCTGCATGGACACGACTATATATCTCTAAGTCGTCATCCCACTCATCGTCCTATGGATCTTTCATTCAAGGTTACATCAGCACATTTTATCAGTAAAAATTAGCGTAGAACTCGAAAGATTCTGCGCTATTTCTTTATTATTGTTTCACAAATTTTAGGATATCGTCATCGCAACTCATACACACGGGCAACATAGAGCATACATATACCACAATCACAGGGTGTGATAATACCACCTACAAATACTGTGGATGATCTCCTAACACAACTGATAAGCTGCCATCGCAAGCACTGTATAGAAACTCAAAACCGTTTGTAACCTTTTGTCCACCAGTAGGCTTGGTATAAAGTACCATAGACCACCAATCACGATTACTAAACATGCGATGTTTAAGAACAATCTAATAATCGCTTCCGCCAACCTAGCGGTGTACATACGTAAGTGCTCTAAGGATTGCGGCAGCTACCAACATATTAATTCCAATACGATATTTATCCATATCATTCCCTCTATCTCTGTTTCTTTAAACGATTCATGTACTTCTTTCGCAACTTCTCGCCCGTCTTTAATTGCGGTCGCGATAGATTGAGGACCTAAATAGGCATCCCCTGTTATTAGTACATTTCCTATTGTACTCTGATGTTGACCAGAAGTCAAATTCAGCTTTTCATCCAGAACACTAAAGTCTACTTTTTGATAATTGCCGCAACAACAAGGTCACATGGAATGATATGTTCACTCACCTTCTCACTTTCAAAGTGCGTTGATCTTCTTCCACTTATCTGGTCTCACCGTTCCATTTTGATAACCTTTACACCAGTTACTTTACCAGTTTCATCACGCAATACTTCTTTAATATTTTCTAAGAAATTTCTGGAATGTAACTCCTTCATTGTGTGCATCTTTGATTTCTCCCTGTGTGTGCTGGCATCTCAAGCTCGCCACGACGATAACAATTTTACATCATCCAGCACATGATACGCACAAGACTTCTTCTTGAGCAATCCATCGCAACGCGTTACCACCACTCCAATACAACGGCGTGTCGGTAATTTTCCTTATAGAACATGCATGTGCTTAATCAGCCTAAACTCATGCAGTAAGGTTAACCCTGCAATACATGCTTTTCACCCTCTCTGCTTCTAAACCAAACATATTTTCTACCGGCACCGATTATGATCACAATACGGTCAAACTTTGTAAGTCACACTAAATGGACATCTTTTTCCAATTGTTGTTTGAAATGAAAATACACCTGCAGATGTGAGTTCATCCATCAACTTATCGATAAACTTCGTATTGAAAGCCGAAACTGTGGAATTCCTGCATAACAAGCCCCACCAGCACGTGTCATTCACATCAAACACTTCAACATCGTATTCACCAAGTTTTTAAAAGTGTCTGAATACTATATAGGGTCGCAGGTCCTGCACCAATATATGCAATTCTCTTTGTCATCGATATTCCTCTAGTTTCTCTACTTTCCCTGTTTTGCGTCTTTAATATCTGTCACAAAACCACTTACCATCATCTTGTTGTTCAAGAGTGATAATCGAATCTCTCATTGTTATACTTCTTATCTTAACTGTTCTGTATAAACAGAATAAATCTTATCTACAAGCTGTTCCATCATATACTTTTTAGCAGCCTCATCACCATCTTTTCTGCATTTCCGTCCTTCAACAGATAGTGTAGATATTAATGCTTTTATACTCTTCACCTGTAAAATATTTTCTAATATCAGCTGTATCTAAAATCCATTGAGAAAGTAACTCATACTTTCGATCATTTACTTCTTTCACATCTTTAATTTTTGGATTTTCAAAAGAGGAAGTTCTAATTTCTTTTCAATTTCAGCTAGCTTTTTCTTCGCATCACAGATAAATCTGTTGATGAAAAACGTGGTAGTGTTTTTAAAGGAAGATTCAATCGCATCGCACATCTTTTGAACATCTTCACTGGATTGTTCCTTCGCTTTTTCTGTCTCCCAGAATCTAATGCATTTATAAATGTCCTCTGCGGTTTTCTTAGCTTATGCTTCAGGTGTTGCCTACCACATCCTGCTAATACCAATAATACCGCCAACATTAACCTTTGTTAATTTCTAGTATACCTCACGCTCTTTTGCTATTCTACTGCATCATATTTCGACCAGCTAATATGATTTTGAATCAGTATCGATATTACGTATAATAACAACATCGCCGACATAGCTCAGTTGGTAGAGCAACCACTCGTAACGCGTAGGTCGCAGGTTCAATTCCTGTCGGCACCATAATACTGATACGCCCCTAATCAAAGGGCTTTTCATAAAAAGCATCTTCCCTTGTACGCATAACATGCATAGTATATGGAAGATGCTTTTATTTTATCTCTCGTTATATTTCTTTAAATCTCAAGATTCACAACTCAACATCCGACATGACCGGAATATACTCACCACGTTTTTGACGTGTTTCTGCGCTTACCTGTAATCAAGATAACTGTGTTGCCTTGCACATTTACAGGCCTCTTTAACTGCACTTGCAATAGCTTTTTCACGGTCAATGATGATTTCATATGAGCCTTTTCTTTTCAACAGCTCTTGCGATTTTCCTGGGCAATTGCGAGTGGGATCTTCTTCCCAGCATCCCTTCGTTAAATAGATATAGTCAGCGTTCTCCACTGCAATTTCACCAAGTCATGACGACGATCTTGTGCCTTTTTACCGTAGCAACCAAAGATAATCGTTACACGATCCAGGATACCATTTCAGTACAGATTCAAATAATTTCTGAAAAGATAATTGGTTATGTGCATAATCTACGATTGCAGTAATCTTTTTATCATTCGATGTATAGATTTCCATACGTCCAGGAACCTTCGCATGATAAAGACCAGACTGAATATCACCGACAGGAATGTCATATAAACGTGCTATCGCAATCGCACAAAGCGCATTAGATACATTTAGAATAAACTCGGCATTGATAGCTTAAACCTTCATCAAAGTCACTTCCACGTACTTTAAAGATAATATCATTTCCGACTTTATGAACATCGTAGCCATAGAAGTCAGCAGTATCATTTGCTCGCATGAATGTATTACCTTCTTAGCAGCTTTGCTGTTTCTAGAAACTTTCACAATGATCTGAATCTAGATTCACTAGTCCATATGTGCATTGCTCAAAGATACGTAGTTTAGACGCGAAAGTAATCTTCCCATGTTGATGTTCCACGGAAGATATGGTCATAGCCAATATTTAGAAAATGCCGCAACAGAGAAATTCTCACACCTACGACACGGTCATATTTCAACGCTTGCGAAGATACTTTCATCGTTACAAAATCAATCTTCGATTCAACCGCATTTCTGAAGTGTCTTTCAAGGTCGAGGGTTTCTGGTGTTGTTAAGGTGATTCAAAAACGCTCAACACCCATCATAGGTGCCAATCGAAGAGATCACTGCACTTTCATTTTTACCAATACGTTCAAGATATGTATCTAGAATTGCCTTTATATAGTATGTAGTCGTTGACTTTCCCTGTCCAGTAAGTCCAATCATTCAATTTCCTTCCATGGATCGTTGTAGTACATCGTCGCAAGGTTTGCCATCGCATAACGCACATATCCTGTTAGTGGAATCCATGGAATATTCACTTCTGGATATTCTATCACTCAAAGATATGCAAAGGCACCTTTATCAACCGCATCCTGTAGATACTGTGCTTTAAAGTGTACGCCTTTGCACAAGAATAATGTATTCTAACAACCTTGCGAGTCACAAGACACAAGTTCTACAACAGTATTCATGCATGTATCAGATAAACGAACATCTCCTAATACATATCTTCTTTGTAAAAGAGATGATAATCCTAATAAATATTTTTTCATCTAAACCTCCTATACATAGCAATGGTTCACGGTCAAAGAAGCGAATACATTCCTCTGCTAAAACTTCCATCGCATCGATATAATGAAGGGAGTCCATGGTATTCACGGTATACAGATAATTCTGTACAGCCAAGAATTGCACAGTCAGCCAGCATCTCTAACTGCTCTATCAATTGCCGCGAAAGTATGACGGTTACCCTTTTCCACGTTTGATTTCATCATAGATTAAAGACATTACCTTCTTTTTGAACTCAGCATCCGGGTTGCCATGCTTGCATACCTGCCGCTTCGATTTTCACGACGATAAACACCAGTCATAATCGTACCATCAGTCGCAAGAATCGCAACCTTCTTATGGTTTGTCTTTGCTAAACGTTTTACCGTCTCGCTGGCATATAGAACAATCCAATAGAGTTTCCTTCTGTAAACGATCCGCGAAGTAGTGTGATGTATTACACGGAATCGCAATACAACAACTACCACAACCTCTAATAAAATGACAATCATGCAAACATGCGTTCATATACGACATTTCATTACCAGATAGAATCGCAGCTGTACGATCTGGCATCTTGTATCAGATAGTATCATAGTTGGAATATGATCTTGATCACAAAACCGCATCGGCACGGTCTAGAATCCATTGATATAAGATTTGTGTTGCCTGTGGACCCATTCCACCTAAGATACCTAATTTATCTTTTATCTGTTTCCATACTGACACCTCTATGATTTCTTTACTGCGTATGTCTCGTAATTCTTTCTTTGTCGTTTTAAATCATATCAAACCCATAAACGATGGAAGATATTCTTTTCACCTTTATATACAAGGGAGTTTGTCATCTTGCCTTCTTTTTCCTAGTTGTCTCATCTTATCATGGTAAGAAGATACGATAAAGTCTCTTGCGACATCGGATGGCACAACTTGCCATAAGCTTTCATTCTCACAGATTTCAAATGGAAGTTCTTGTCTTCAATGTAATCTTCCACTAGGTAACGATGCGATATTAAAACCTCTGCACCTGTTACATAGTAATTACTTCTCCTTGATTTGGCAGTTAATTTCAAATAGTTTTTAACTTGCCATCACGTTCATCATACTTCATATCGAAGTTAGAAATCCAACGTAGTGAATATCTTCCAAGAACTTCTTTAGCTTCACACAGATTTCTTCATTCTTCTCTCTGTCATGATAACCGCATGGTTTCTAATCCATGTGGTGTATGTTCCTCAAGTAAGACATGACCCAAGCACATCATCTTCACTCAGCCATTCTTATCAAGAATAGTTTGTTAATACACGCATGTGGAATCATCGCCAGGAATACAATCCTGAATAATCATCGTACTCTGGATAACCAGCCGCATAACAACGATCTAATACATCGTATAATTCTTCCATTGTCTGTAAGAGAAACACCTTGTCATTCCCTTCAAACGGATGTTCCTAATAGGTTTACAGAATTAGATGGTTTACAAATGAATGGTCCTGTAAATGGTAGAGTAAAATCATGACCCATCTCTTTATGATAGATAAATGTTGCTGGATGGTCCTAAGCCATACTGATCACACATCTCATAAAACTTTTCTTTGTTGATGAGGGTATTTAGTTCACGTTAATTCCTCACTGATACAATTCCTTTGGAAATAAATGTTTATTTTCAGCAGCTAACTTTACATACGCATCACCACAACCAATCACAAATACTTTTCCCATCTTGATGACTGTTCGCAAATGTCACAACATTCTTTACATACGCATCCGCATCTTCATTATTTTCACATGCATGATAATCGATGATAAACTACGATATGCCGGGCCAGATAAATATTTACCAAAACATGCAGAACGTAAACCATATGCCTCATGGAATGCTCAGCAACTGAATATACGTTTATATCTCCACCAAATAATAATGGATAGATCCTTCATAAACAGCCTCCTTTTCTTTCAATGTACTTTGTCCATTATACCACAGTTGTTTCCAATGCTTAAAACAGTCCAGTAAGCATGAATATAGATAGTAGAATTATATTTATACTAATGATAAATACCACAATTCCAGTTGTAATCATAACCGAATTGATTCTCTTTTGCGATAAAACACACTACAAAGCGATCAGTGGCGGCTCATCAACCCTAAATAGACGATCAATCAGAGGACATTCTCTAAATTTGTATCACGTTGGATTGTCATTAGATAATTCCCCTGAGTTCTGCCCCTCAAACCAAAAATGTTGCTGAGCATAATATGAGAATGAACTTCTTCAACTCTGATTGTTGTACGATGCAATGGGATTTCTCTACCGGTTTCCACCTCATTTACCACAACATTCAATCTCGGATAGGCAAATGTACCTCTTGATACTCTAAAACCAAATCGCATAGTTACCTTTTTCGGTGATTGTAAACTCATCACAATCAAGCGTAGCTTTGCATTTCAAAAAGACTCTTTCCAATCTCTTAAAATATATTACAAACGCAATTGTACCAATCAAACACACTATCACCTACTACTATTATTACTATCACAAGAATTCATCATTCCTCCATAATCATCTACTCTATTTTATCAGTTTTATACCTTGTTTCATAGTTATTAGAAGAGATATTTATCACATCTATGCTATACTTGTTCTGTATATCTAAAGCATATTGAGATGACGAGGAATATATGTCTGCCAGATCAAAACAAGAAAAGAAAAGGTGGCATCGATAAGGTCTTACCTCATACTCCTAGCAGTTGTGAGTATCATCGCCATCGGTGTTTATATAGCAGAGTTATCTATTTCAACAAACACTTCTTCTACCGTACAACAGTTGGTAATACAGATGTCAGTTTCATGGATGTATGCTGCGTTAATACACTTAGCAATGCCACAAACACGCATAAGCATTAAAATTAGCAGCCCCCGAGATAAGGCTTTACGAGTTAAAGGGTAAAGATATCTCAATGAGTCTTGCAAGCAATGCAAAGGCTAAGCAGTTGAAAAAGAAATTAAATCACAAAATGTATTCACTTTACCAATTTCTCTTTGATACAACCAGAACATAAAGAACAATGTAGAATACAGTGACTCCAAGCCTCACAGTACAACTGAAGACTCATTATCACCACAAAAGATCCAGTTAATGCAACAATTACGATTAACGATGATAACTACAAGGTTGTCGAAGCTAAGCATGGCGCTGATACAGCAGCTATTACAAAGAAATTGATGATGCGATCAATCATCAGAATTATCAACTAACTAAATAACGCAAACTTCACTGCCCCAGAAATCACATCAAACTCTGAACAGATTTAAACGCAGTAAAGAAGATTGAAAGTTACTTAAAGAGCACCGTCTCCTATACGATCGGTCTCCAAAAAGTCAGTCAGCGACAAAGTGATCCGTACTAAAAAGCATAAGTATCTCTTGATACATACGATGTAACTGTTGAAGGACGACACAGTTACAGGCTTACGTAGAAGAGCTAGCCTCAAACTTTAATACCGGCGGTAAAGTTCGTACATTTAGAACACAAGCTGGCGACAGATATTCAAATCGGTGGCGGTGACTACGGCTACATCCTAGATAAAGATTCTGAATTTACACAAATTAAAGTCTGATCTTGAATCTGGAAAGATGGCTGAAAGACAACCAATGTGGTCACAAACAGCACAAGGCACTTTTTAGAGAATGATATTGGTGATACTTACGTAGAACTCTGATTACACAAACGAAGTAATGTACCACGTGCTACATGGCGAACGTGTATTTACATCCGATATCGTATCGGGAAATATCAATATGGGTAGCGGTTCTCCAGATGGAGTCTTCCGTATTGCCACTGCGTCACAAACACAAGTTTAAAAGGTACAGATTACGATGGCTCAGAATATGATTCAGTCAATTACTTCATCGTATCTCGCATACAACATTGGCTTCCACGACGCTCCATGGCAACCATGGTTCGGTGGTAAACGCTATACATATATGCAGGATCACATGGCTGTATCAACTCACCAAACGACTCCGCCGCATATATGAATGCAAACGTTCCAAATGATATTGCGGTTGTAGCGTACCATCGTTATCCAGCAATCTAACAGGTACCGCAAACGCCATGCTCAAAACGTGCATATTCTTATCACGGATAGTATAAAATGCCACTACACAGTGGCGATATTCCTTACATTCAAAAGTTCTCACTTTGTGATGAAATCCTCTTAATATAGAGATTTAGTTCAGCTCCGCTTATCCCAGATAGCGTAATCCGCGCTCCATCGATGGTCAGGAATATGATACTTCTTTAAAATCTTACCAAATAAGCATTAACCTTCTTGAACCATTCATATTCAAATGATCCTCCACGATCCAGCATCTGTTGTCCAATCGAGGGCGAGCACGTTATCTAATTCTATTTAAATCATAACAGTCGCAACATCATACTGATTGCATAACTCCTGAATCGTATCATGTCTTGCGTCACTCCAGTTCTTGGAGAAGGGACACTTACCACAATAAGTTCAACGTTATTTTCATACACAGCTTCGCAATCTTCAAAGCATTCTAGTGCTCCGATCAGAGCGTCGCATCACGCTCGTTGGTCTTCACATACTGATCAGGAGCTTTTCACGATATGGACGAATTCCTCATCGCGCATAGCAGCCTCTTTACATTGATCCGCATATGCATTTTCCTTGGTTGCGCCAAGGAAATTAACACTAAGATTGATTGTCTTATAGATAGAGTTGTGATGATGCAGCACAGGGATCAAATCTGCCCTGCCCACATCAACACGGAATCATCCTGGTTATAAAGTCCATTCTTGCGTGAATAAAAGTGTTTGCTTCTAACACCAATAAATAGTTTTGGTTTCTGATGTTTCAATACGTCTTCTAGAACGGCATAGCAGCTCATGGCTTAAACTGTTGTGCACTACCACCTAGATTATATAGGAAGGATACCCTGTTCTTTCCAATACTGGAAAGGAGAGAATGTATTACTGGCCTCACTGTCACCCGCGTGTGCCAGAACATCCAGTGTATTCTCTTTTTCTTGGCTTATCGCATTAATTTTTCGATTTTCACCAACCGAATGTCATACATTTTCACATCCTCTTGGTGTTACAAGATATGAAGTAACCATCAGTAAACATATCAAAACCAATAGAAAACGCAACTGGTTTCACGCTTTCATACATACCCTTACTGTTTAAAATGAGATGACAACTTATTCAGCTTGTAATCTTTGTACCATCGCAAGTAACGCAGCGGCACTGTTAAAAGTTTGCTGGTACGATGTCAGATGCTGGAATCTGAATGTCATAATGATCATTCAAAGCACTGATGATTGATAAAATATCAAATGAATCTAATACAGCATCGTCAATCAATGTTGTGCAGTTTTCAAAATCCGCATCATCTTTGATATCGTTTTTAAAATCTCTAATAGTTCTTCCATGTTTTTCTCCTTTTGACGCTAGAATCCAGCGTACATCATTTTGATACTCATTCATCCCGGTCCATACGCACCGAAGAATATAATATAGAATATCACAAGATACAAAATACCCATCGTATAACGAGTGGTTTTGTTTCAAATACTTTACGAATTGGATAACCAATTTCTTTTAAGACATCCACAATCACCACAATCACAAACGCAACTCAACGAGGATGTAATCCCAATGCATCCATGCCAAGATATGGAATGGCTGACCAGCATCCGCCCAATCAAAGCGTAAACAGGGACTGAATCATCGTGATAATCTGTGCCCAGAAGAAGCCGCAAATACCATCTCACCAAAACATACGATAATCATTAACTTTTACAAAACGGAAGATGGATAGCCAAACCGTTTTGTTGATATGGAACTTTACAGAAGTTCTCAGTTGGTTTCTCCATAAATAATTTGCGAATATCAAGATGAAGTAGTAAATACCACAGAATATAATTCCAATGTGACCATGCCAAACCATTTTGATATCCATCACAGAATAACGCAATCGCAGGTCCAATATATTTTTACGACCGTCTTACCCAGATGCTTTTTACACCACTTCGTTAACTTCATCACTGGCTTTGAAAGGGATATCGATAAAGATATAGTCTCTAAAGAATGTACTAATGTTATATGCCAGCGATGCCAGAAACGAAGCACCTTTTGGCAAAGAATGGCTGCGTAAAGTCTCTGGTAATACGATACCGAAGATTCTTTGCACACCAATCGCAATATCAATTGATCCTGAAAACGTCCATATACAACTGAATCGTACACAAGATTGCGACACTAGTACAAGCCCACCAGATGAATCTATGAGGCAAAGATGGAAGATACGACAGGTGCCAAATGATCCGCAATCGCAAACCTTCTTAAACATACCCCAAAGAATACGCTCAACCAATAATCATATTCCCCTGTTCAATCGGCTTTCCTTCTGTCAAAGTTTCACCAATCTCAGAGAAACGCGCAATAGGACCTTCCACCAACGTTGGAAAGAATGTCGCAAACAACAATAGCTTTGCATAACATTGTACCGGTTCAATCTTTTCCACTATTAATATCCGCAAGATAAGAAATGTTGTAATGTATAATAACTAATTCCAATTGGAACCAAAATCTTTAATGGTGTAAATGACTGTTGAACACCGCGAAGATCTGTCGCAAAAAGTTTGTATACTTGAGGGCTAATAACACCGCAAGGTTTAACAAAATTCCAGCTGTTAAAATACGACTCTCCTTTCTTTTCTTAAATACTATCTAGCATCTTCCGGTGCCTCATCTCACCTACACTCTGACCAATGAAAAAGGTAATGAGTGTTGTAACTAAACAATATACTACCAACCACTGTGACCAGACCCTCGAAGAAGATAAGATTTGCCAGTAACAACACTAACCATCGATACTTCTGTTTTACAATCTGGTATAACAACATTGTAATCGGCAGAAATATAACTAAATAACCTAAAGCGTTATACGATAAATTCATAAGTTAATATCTTCCATTCCTACAGAATAACATTCAATATTATAAATTAGTTTTCTAAAATTACACTATTTTCTACTGAAAAATTATTATGCAGATTTTCACATGTTTCCCACTGTCATCACGATATTTTGAAACTATTTTATAAAAAGGACTATAATATATATAGTGTTAGTTAATGCTAACCAGGAGGTAAGATAATGAATCAACAACAACTAGAACGAATGCATTCAGATTTAGGATTTATTGCTGCCTTTGCACCAATCTGGTGGATCAACACCAAAAGCTTTACTCGCATAGGGATTAGACCAAACAGCTTATGCAAATGACGAGGAGATGTTCGACTGTGTACATCAAATGCGTACACGTATTATCAAAACATCATCCTTTCAACAAAGACGGTATCTTAGCCGCACCCCTATTTGAAAATACAATGGACCGTACAATTGATGGCAAGTATACCGCTGACTATTTATGGCAAGAGAAAGGAATCGTTCCAATCTTTTAAAGATCGATAAAGGCTTGGCTGAAGAAAAGAATCACGTCAAAACTGATGAAGCCAATCCCAAAATCTTGCAGAAACACTCAAACACGCTGTTGAAGATCGTCATATCTTTGGAACGAAAGAGTGTTCTGTTATCTACGACTACGATGAACAAGGTATTCGCGATGTCATCGCACAACAGTTTGATATTGCTCTACAAGTATGGCATGCTGGCAGTCGCAATCATTGAACCAGAAGTCGATATTCATAACCCATCATAAGGCAGAATCTGAAGCCTTTATGTTAGAAGTCATCAAGGAACATCTAGCAAAACTAGGTTCAGATGTAAAAGTGATGTTTAGTTAACAATTCCAACTGTGAATAACTTATATGCGGATTTAATGAAAGATCCACATGTAGTACGTGTTGTTGCTCCATCAGGTGGATATCACAAGATGAAGCTTGTCACCTACTATCACCAACCACGGCATGATCGCATCCTTCTCACGTGCTTTTTGCACAAGATCTACGTTATCAACAGACAGACGAAGAATTTGACGCAACTGTAAAGCAGCCATCGCCAAAAATCTACGCAGCTTCCATCGCATAGTCAAGAACATACAGTTATTGAAATACCTGTGCAGAATACAGCACAGGTATTTTTCTCTTATTTCTATAAAAACTTTTTACATTGTAAAGAAAAAGAGTATAGTATATGTATCATATTAGGCAAACTCGCCTCATCATTTCCATCCATTCATTCAAATGAATGGTGACTTTCTCAACAATATTTTACACAGTCTCATTCAACTAGCATCCCTTAAATACTACAATGATATTCTGACCTTTGCGAATATCAACTTTCTATGTTCATTGTTTGTACTCATAAGGAGAAAGAAATGATGAAACTCTTAAAGAAACTTTTTGTCATCTTGGTATGCATAATGATGACAACCCCACTTACATACCGCAGTCATTGCAGAAGAAATGCCTGACGAATACAAAGAGTACACAAAGGATAATTACTGGGCTGAATTAAATTGGTTCCAAAAATAATAACTATAAGGTAGTTCCATACATATCTAAATGACTACTTTACAAGCAGTCGCTTAAGTTGGTATAACAGACTGAACTACAATTGAATTAGTTCCATTTTTCCCAAGTACCGGATTATCAAGCAGTCCACAAGTAGATTCTGATGTGCTTGATGTGATTAATCAATGGTTTGGAGTATACGCGAAAGATCTACCACATAGACAACCTACTGATCCTACCTATAATCGTTGGCCCGGTGGAAAACAGTGGAATCCATATAACTTTAATTACGCAAACAGAATTATTGAATTTGGGAATCACCGACTATAATGCACGTGCAGATATACGAGAAAGAGGATTATCTAGCACAGCTGTCATTGAGCATATGATTGCGATACAGTAAATTTAGATTTTGATGTAGATGGTCTCTTTAAAGAAGACATTACTTACCCAATTTATCAGTATTTTAAACCCGAATTCCTGCGTATTATATGATGAAGCGATAATATGCCTGAGACTGCACAACACAATCAGATGGTGAACTGGTATTCGTTATGGATTTGCCAAAGGACTAGAATCTCTTGATTCAACCATTTATATACCTAACTGGTATTGATAATCTAACACTATCCATTACGAAAGAAAATGGTGGCAGAGGAGTTGTTGTGACTGCTAGACTCAACGCACCTGCAAACTACGAGATGTTAAAAGATGTATACGCAAAGATACGTCTAGTAAAATTCCGTGAAACTAAGCATCGATGGTCCAAGCGTAACTGCAGATATTGAACCAAACATAGTACTGTAACAGGATATGTTTATGGCGCATATGAACTCATACACAACGGATAATAACGCCATTTTAAATCAAGATGCACAGCGACTGAAACCGATAATCGACATCATATCGATCGCAATACAATCGTATTTGCCGGAAGACAACTTGCTAATGGTAAAGATGATGGAGGTCTTGCAACAAGCCAGAACTCATCACATACTCACTTCGAGTCAGCCAAAACAAAGTTACATTTATGAATGATAGTACAACCCATGCAGTCATCAATGTAGAGCCTCGGCAAGTCCATTGATTCAGATGTACTAACAAATCAATCCATGCCTTTTAGATCCAAGCAGAGCTGGATTCTTTCGCATTTAAAGAATGAATACAGCAGCCGATGGTACAGGCACAGTACTTTTTACTGGTAGTACAACCGTGAATAGTGATCTGACAGTTTATGCAATCTATACAGCAGTTAACCAAGCGCCAGTACTAGAAGTACAGAATGCAACAATTTACCAAGGTGATAATCTTGACCTATGACACTAGCTGTTTCGCAGACGACCACGAAGATGGTAATATCTTAAATCGTGTCCAACTTATAAATGATGGTGATTTAATAAAGATGTACTGGTAGTTATTCCATCACTTTTACAGTCACAGATAACGATGGTGAAAGTGCCACAAAGATTGCGACTGTAACGGTTATCGCTAAAGCTAGTGCTAATCCAAAACCATCCGATACAACAAGCATTCCAACTGTACGTTACACTATTTGATTCTCTACAGTTGCGGCAATGATACTTTGGATTATCAAGAAACAAAAATTATCTACATTACAATAGCTATCATTACTTAAAAGGGATTTGTCATTCAAACAAATTCCTTTTTACTTTTCATTATTTATCTAGTAATTCAATATAATTGCTATATCCTTCCGCTTCCATCTTTTTCAATTGGAATAAAGCGTAAGGAAGAACTATTGATACAGTAACGTAAGCCACCCTTATCACGCGGTCCATCTGCAAAGACATGACCTAAAATGACTATCCGCATAACGGCTACGCACTACCGTACGACCATACCAAACTGTAAATCAATCTTCTCAGTAATCACATCTGGAATAATTGGCTTAGAGAATGCTGGCCATCCACAACCAGACTGAAACTTATCCGTGGACAAAAATAATGGTTCTCCTGAAACAATATCCACATAGATGCCCTTCGAAATAAATCATCATACTCATTTTGATAAGGGTGTTCTGTCTTTGCATTCTGTGTTACTTCATACTGTAACGCAGTTAACTTCAACTCTTCTTTTGAAGGTTTGTTATATTCCGTTTCTAATATATTTTTCTAATTTTTCGTTCATAGGATTACCTATCACTTTCTAACTAATTTTTGTATAATGAAAACATACGAGGTATGATATGGAACTGATTACAGAACTCATGGATCAAGCACAAATCGAGCGTTCTCAACACGTATCGCCTCATGAGATTATCGAACGAGATAGTTCATCTCCAAAATGTATGCGTTTAGTCGGCATCAAGCGTCGCGGTATTCCACCTCGCACAAAAGCTAGCTGAAAACATAAAAACATATACAAGTGTAGAACTTCCTGTTGGGGAAGTGGACATCTCTTTATATCGCGATGATCGAACGGAACTAAGCGAAACCCCACAACCAACATCATCTTTGCCTGGAGAATATCCAAGATTATGTTGTAATCCTAGTAGATGATGTTATTTACACTGGCAGCAACGATTCCGTGCAGCGATTGATGCAGTGAGCCTCGCATGGTCGTCCAAAAGGCAATCCAACTTGCGGTACCAATTGACCGCGGTCATCGTGAATCACCAATACGACCAGACTTCGTAGGCAAAATGTACCTACCTCTCGTGATGAACCTCATCGATGTTTCCATCGATGGTACTCGATGATGAAACAGTTGTAAGACTCTATAAACTATAAAACATCGGCGATAACCGATGTTTCTTTTCGTTATAACGCCGCAATTGCAGAGACTTGATCTTAGCGTGGTCTTCTTTCCGTTCCCGAACATCAACCTCAGCGATTAATACACCACCAGTCCTTTACAATCTTATCAGCCAGCAAAATGTATCCGCACGACGAGCCACAGAACCAGTCGCCACAACACCCTTTAGGCCAGCCTGACGTTTTCAGGAAGCTTTTCAACCACACCTGAACTTCACCATAGCCATCCGTATAGCGTGAAGAGTACATAGTCTCCCCAACCTCATACTACCATCAACGATTAACATCGCATCCGAATAACCTAACTTCTGTCTTACTAATTATCTGTATTTCCCATTCTTGTTGTCACAAAAACGACTTTTCATTTTCATATTTCTCCTTCGTAAGTTATCACTAACTGATGTCTCATAACGTACCATCACCTGCAAGAATCTGCAAAATATATGCTCATGCCTTCTGGAGAACAATAACGTGTTTTGTGCCAAATATGATATTGTTTTACAAATGCCTCTAGCATCCTTAAAATAGTTTGACAACAATTTGTATAATCCGATTGATAATATGCGCACTGGCAACTGTCTTAGCTTAATATTTTTGATTCCCACTAAGAGAAACTGTTTGATGGATGATTGATCAACCAAATAGGATTCATTACTTTCTCGTAAGATAGACTGTTTACCCCAAGTTACGTGTAATAAGACGTTGTATAAACTCATCTCACACTTGCTTGCATTATATTTTTCTCCACAACAACTTCAGATAAAAACCGCATGTTCAGAAAGTTCCTGATCCACTGTCTCACTTCGTCTAGTCTGTTTGGAATCACTTCAACCTAGCAAGGGTTTTATCTTCTGGCGCACCAATCACGAATAATTAACTCTTCCATGCTCACTCAAAATGAGAGAGCACCACATTCATCGTACTAGCTGCTTCTATTACGAGAAAGATACGAAAGTAATTCAATATGAAATACGCTCGACATAAAGATAATATCAAACTTTATATCAGTACTCTTCAAAAAAAGTAATGTACAGCGAATCCTTTTTTTAGTATATCTGCTTGTCTTGAATTATCTAATGCATAATAATCCGTTCAAAATATTGTATATACAATAAACATCTTCACTTGGCCTCTGTTTTCAAAGTCCAATACACGCATTCCCTTTTAACTTGTCCAAAGCACGCAACTTATCACTCATTGTTGAACGCATGCGTGCATAGTGATTTGTCCATTATGTACTGATTTTCTAACTCTAATGAATGTTAAAACTGGATGAAGTACACGCATCATTGCTTTCAAATGGCCACCTGCCACTTTATCATCTCCAAAATACCATTACTTGTAATGACAGTAATAATCACAGTCGATACCGTACAAGTGTTTCCGTTACACTAGCGTAACTTGCCTAAAGAATAACTTCGTTAAATTAATCCTATGACCATTAGTGTACATGTACAATGTCATACCACCGCAATCAATGATTCTACAACAAAGTTATTCTTCGCCTTAAATGCTATACAACAAACCAGAAAGATAATCACCCAAGTAGAATACGTGCGCAAACGCAATGAGTAAGCTCCAGAAATTGCCATGAATATCACCAACGGAATAGAATGGTGAAAAGAACTGCTATCATATGCAAAGGTCGCCTTAAAACCAGTCTCCAAAGACAAACCTAAGATTGCGCCTTCTGTTGGCCAAGATGCACCCAAAGATAACAGGTATATGCATTGTCGTACGGAAATTGCACCTAAAACTAAGACAAAACCAATTGGGTGTCACCCCATGATGAGCTCAATCGCACAAACATACTGAGAATCGTCATTTTTGAATTTTGTTTTTGCCACCATTTGAATGTCGCCTTTCTATATCTTATACCCACCCATTTCCCTTTGATGGAAACGAATTCGTAATAATGTAAACCTATTAACTGATCCGATAATACACCTAACCAAATAATTTTACTTTAAAACCAAGCGAGAACACAGAGGCTGTGTCACCTGCTAAAATTACGACAATTAGACACTGATCACAAACTAATGGTATATTTTACATCACCAGCACCTAAGCACCCAACTATAAATAATTTGTGATATCTGAAATAGTACGATAACCGCCAAAGGAGCAATCATAACACCCATTTACTTCAATTACGGATTCATCCACAAAGAAGAACTGATTTAGCAGTCTTTCCACCCTAAACGAATAAGATCATCAAATATAACCAGATATCACCACACCAATTAACTGACATGCATGTCCATAGGTCTGCTAAGTCTAGTTTCTGTTGTTGTCCAAGACTCTTTCCAATTAACGATACAGCCGCTACTTGCATACCATCCCCCAAAACGCAAAGCCCAACGACAAAGATATCTATACTCAAATGGATATGCCGCAAACTGGTCAGTGCCCAGTCTGCCGTACAGCAGTCATAAAACCTACACGCATAGCCCAGTCAAACAGAATATTTGCACCCAACTTTGAATCGCATTAAACGCTTCCAAAATCTGGTTTAATCTTCTCCTCAAGAATATAGAATCGAAACATAACTATCTTCTTAAATAATGAATGGATACTCATACCACAAGCAACACAGTAAAATGGCACTGTCGCAAAGGCCCCAAATAATCCCCATTTTGGAAACCAAAGTTACCAATTGACTGTCAAATAGTTGAAGATGATATCTACCGATGGAAGATG
>BNJT01000790.1_pt1 | contig 18034 bp, 27 predicted proteins | sample 8540491 | NCBI WGS metagenome assembly BNJT01 (sample SAMD00202455, study PRJDB9452) | human saliva metagenome | host: Homo sapiens | reverse complement strand
AGAATAGCACTATGCGGATCAGGGGTGCGTAATCATTGAAATAGCCCTAGAACATATATGAAAATAGCTAACTTTGCGCCGAAGTAGGATACCAATCATAGACTGTTTTTGTTGGAATATAGTGTTTTAACCAATATTCATTCTCCTATAGCGATTGACCTGTTTGCTGGATGTGGGGGTTGTCTCTCGGTCTTAATAAGGCTGGGTGGAGGGCATTGTTTGCTGTTGAGAGAAGCGCAGATGCGTTTGATACTCTAAGATATAATCTCATTGATAAGACGAATGAGTCTCATTTTATCTGGCCCAGTGGCTTCCTATAAAGAACTGGGAGATTAATGAGTTTATCGAGACATATGCCGAAGAGCTATATCAGCTAAGAGGGCATATTGATTTGGTTGCAGGAGGACCTCCTTGCCAAGGATTCTCAATGGCAGGTAGGAGGAGGGAAGATGATATCAGGAATAAAGTTAGTCCTGTCTTATCTTGATATCATACAAAAGGTTATGCCTAAAATCGTCTTCTTTGAGAATGTAAAGGGATTTACCCTTCCCTTCCAAAAAGCAAAAGCTCAGAATCGCGAGATTACCTACGCGGATGAGGTAAAGGTACGTTTAGAGGCTTTGAATTATGTGGTTGGGAGGCAGGTGGTCAACTTTGGAGATTATGGCGTGCCTCAGCGTAGAGCAAGGTTTATTTTGGTTGCACTTTCTAAGGACTATTTCGGAGATAATCCATCTTTGGTCGAGAGATTCTTTGAGTTGTTAGAAGCTCAAAAGGAAGATTTCCTCCAACGAAAAGGTCTGAGCGTTGGGACTACACTAGAAGAAGCTATTTCTGATCTAAAGGGCTCTTCATGGGAAAAGGAAGGTGTCTCCTAAGGATCAGTTTGAATTTGGATTGTATGGGAAAAGGGAGGATAGTCCTATCAGAAATTGATGAGAATAGGTGTCTCTACAAATGGCGAGCATACCAGATAGCCATCGATTTTGCAAACCATTATCCTGCGACCATATCCAAGTTTGAAGAGATCCTTCGTTTTGACTCGGAGCGATCGAAATCTTAGTCTTAATGATGAGATTAAGAAGAGGTTTAGCATTAAAAAGCATACGATTATTCCTCTATGTTCTTGTGCTAAAGCTCCAACGATAACGACTCTACCCGATGATTACATTTCATTACGAGGAGCCGCGAATTCTCACGGTGAGGGGAATATGCCCGAATTCAATCATTTCCTGATAGCTATGAGTTTCGAGGAAAATATACGACAGGTGGTAAGCTAAGGAAACAGGAGACACCACGATATACGCAGATCGAGATGCAATTCCTCCTCTATTTGCGGAACAAGCAGGGTTGGTGCTTAAAGAAATGCTACGATATGGGAAAGACTCTTAATTTCAAGGTTAGTGCAGGGGCTGAAAAAGCATTCTGGGGCAAGATCTTATTACCGATGACTATGTCGCTGTCCTAGAACTCGTCAAGAACTCCTACGATGCAGGAGCAAAGAAGGTTATCATTACATTTGAGCCTGATTCGATTGTTGTGCAGATGATGGTATGGGGATGACTATGAGTGATATAACGGACAAATGGTTGTTTCTTGCCTATTCAGCCAAGAAGGTCCCTGCCGAAAGCTCCTATCGGGATCATCTGAGACGCCACTATGCTGGAGCTAAGGGTATTGGGCGTATGTCTTGTGATCGTCTGGGACAGACATTAATCATGGAGACCTGTCACGAAGGAGGAAAGCTGGAGAGACTAGACATAGACTGGAGTTTGTTTGAGCAGGATCAGAACAAAGAATTTGCGGAGATTGGTCTACCTCATCAGACACTGGATAGAGAGCCAATATTCCCTAATGACTCTTTTATTGGCACAAGATTACAGCTTTCCAAGCTGCGAAAGCGCTGGGTGAGAAGTGACAAGCTGAGACTAAGACGATCTCTGGAAAAGATGATTAACCCATTCTCTGGGATTGATGATTTTTGGAATCGAGGTCATTTCAGAGGAAGATCAACTTGACGATGCAAAGGAGTCTGATGCTTACAGGAAGGTTAATGGACCTATTAGGAATAATATTAGAGAGTTTTTGGAAATTAAAAACTACCGAAATCAATAGTCAGGTTACAAAGGGATATGTACATACCATAGTCAGAGACCGAGGAGAGCTGATGTATGAAATCAAGGAGCCCAACCCCTATCGCTATGTGAAGGATGCTAGCATCAGTTTGTTTTATTTGAATAGGGCGAGCCAAAAACAACTTCACCCTGAAGGATGGGTGTACCCCCGACACTAATATGGCTCTATATTTCTATTCCGAGAATGACTTCCGAATTTTTGCCTTTACGGTGAGCTCTGGAGATGATAGCTTAGGATTAGACCGCCGAGCTATGCAGGGCTACAATCGATTCCTTGGTACCCGAGATTTATTTGGTCGTATAGACTTGTATGCAGATGATTTAGAGCTCTTCAAAGAGGTCTCTAACCGAAAATGCAGGCCTTATCAATAATGAGGCGAGTCGAGAGTTGTTTGGTTATTTCGAGAAAACTCATCGTCGACTCGAAAGATATGTTAATGGGAGTTTTGTGGGAGATGGATTCCTTCACTGCGAGTATTTCAAAGAGTAAGGATGATGCAAGCAAGGCTAAAAAGAGCTTCAGGATCGCGAGCGAGAAAGTGAGACGACTGCACATCTATATCATAGCCCAGGTAGTAAGGTTGATTTTATGCAGTTGGTTCGAAGCTTGGCACAGGATAAAGATGTTACAATTGTCAAGTACAATGAGAAACTGGCCAATATCGTGGCTAATACAGATGAGTATGAACTACTTCAAGAACAACTTCTGGATGATCTTGAAGAGCTGGCAAATAAAACGAGTAGTCAATCTTTAAAGCAGAGTATAGGTGATACTAGAGTTGTATTAGAGCAACTTGCAAGACAACGGGCTGAGCTAGAGCAACAGCTCAAGGACTCTGAGGAGCGACGTAACGCCGCAGAGCAACTGGCTGAAGAGCGTCAGAAACAGAAGGAGGAGGCTGATAAGAAAACACAAGAGGCCGAGAAAGAGCGTGATGCTCAGATTGCAAAAGAATCAGTATCTATCTTCAGTAAGAAATACCTCCAAGGAGGTGGAGGATATTGTGCACACGATACTGATTTCCTCAACTAATCTCTCCTCTATCATCAATCTAGTATCAATGTCTCTGGAGGATCTCGGAATACATCAGGCTGAGTTGTCGCAACAGCTAGATAGGGGCGAGATTTCAGGTTGAACGAATCAGGAAGTTAGCCTCAATGATTACCAAGGCTGATAGCGCTTTGCTTCGTGAGGCCTCTAGAGTTGATCTCAAAGAATATATAAGAGTATCTGGATAACTTTAGAGGCTCTCTTAATATCTTAATTGAGGATGAATCAATGGAGAATTCTTCAAGCGCCTTCCTCTACTCGAATTATCAGTAGTTCTGGATAACCTCGTCAGTAATGCTGTCAAGGCTGAGGCTAAGGAGCTGCGTGTGATATTTCATAACACAAATAGTAGAACCATATATATAGACTTTGCTGATGATGGTTGTGGTGTTGATCTTACCCAATTTACAGCTGAGACCATCTTTGAAGAGGGCGTTACTAACCGAAGAGGGGGCTCTGGTATCGGGCTAAGTACGATTAAGGAGCAGATGAAGAAAAGTCTTAATGGTGATATTGAGTTCTTGGGCAATGGACTACATTTCTCCACAGGTGCAACATTTAGATTGATTTTTGAAGTAATGGTCGAGAAAAAGAATCTTGGTAATAGATGATCAGTCATAAGATAGCCTTTGCGAGGATATTAAGGTGTGATAAGAAAGGAGTGTAAAATTGATTTGTCTTATAAACAGATAAATCCATTACGCATAGAGAGTATAGGGGGATCTCCCTGTCTGAAGGATGTAGAGAGTGAGGTAGATCAGGGTGTTAGGATCAGACTACTATTCTTTAACTGCAGTCGATTATAGCTATGGTGCTGACTGCAGTTTTAATGGATGGGGTATTATTAAGCATATACGTAAAAGCATACCCCCAAATTGCAGATTGTCTTGTATGCAGGGGGAGCGCTCGCGTGTCATTGACGACATCGTTGAGGGCTCATAAGAAAAAAATGAATCCATAGGGGCGACTAGTGAGATTGAGCAGTTGATGAAATCAAATATTTGCAGCGTTCCTAGCTAGAGACCTACAAGCCTTAAAAATGAAATTATAAAACTTCTGAAGCGAAGAAACTTCGAAGACATCTTGTTTAGTAAGCTTGAGCAACATCGAGACCTTAGAGTGAAAGCTCCAGAGCTTCATATACACGAAAAAGTCTTTGTCTGAAATCGCTTCCGTCCTGCAAAGAGAGAGCGCAGCTGGGAGGTATCCGGAAGATACATGGCTAGATGAAATATTGGATGAACTTATTGCCTATTTAACCAAGATCTATGAGTAGGCTAGTCTGTGTATTTCCCGTGGATGACTCAACTAATTTTCTAGAATCTGTCAGGATGGTTCTTGAGGAGAAGTTGGGTGCAACGATTATCAGAGGAGATACTACCAGAGAAGAACATCGAAATGAAATAAGTAATGGCCTTCATAAGCTAACAGAGCAAGATGTTTTTGTGTTTATGGGGCATGGCGCAAGCCATTGTTTGTATGGGTCTCCTAAAGGCGGGGAGCCTCAGCCTCTCTTTGGAAAGGGCACTTTTATCCCTTCCAAATCGCTCAAGGTGTTTGCTTGTTTCTTGTAAGTCAGATGATTTCAAAAAACTCCCAGCTGATGGCAAATGCAATTGGCTTTGGGGAAATTCCTGCGACATGGGAGGAGGTGTGTAACTTGAGAGATTTAGACCGAAGCCGTTATTGAGGGTGTTGATGAAGAGACAGTTCTGGAATATCAAAATTGCTTTGTTAAAAGCTCTATGTAGGGCTCTGGAGTTATGGGATTCATCAAGCCCGCTGTACCAACTTTTACCAGAATATTCGACTCTGTATTACTGGTCAAATAGTTCGACATCGTCTATATAAGACACTTGCTCAAAAACGAAGACAAGGTCTCGTTGAGATGCTCTATGACTTGAAGCAAGAGATTGATTTCCACTAAGGGTGTTGCCCTTCTCCTCTTTATTACGTTGATCTGAGAGCTGTCACTTTGCTTAAGTCTACATGCTACCCCTACTGCCATATGGTGACTGGTTTGAGGTGGAAGAGCTGGCGAATTGGAGTGAGGTGAGATTTAGGCTGAGGTGAACGTCCTTTTTGGTGTAAGGAGCCAGCACTATGCTGGTCATTGATTAGTCCGAGGAGGCTACTACGTGGTTTCGCTGTTCGGAGAATTCTGATTGATTGAATGACTTGGCAGCCCTTCGAGCGAAGGATGTGTTATGTATAGGTTGTGAGGGCTTTGTGTTGGGAGGATGAAGGTCTGGGTTGAATAGGAAATAGGTGGGGTGAAGGTGGGAACTTTCGCCCAATCGTCGGGGAGATTTGGTAGTATGAAAGATGTGTACTATCTTTGCACTGCAATTCGAGAGCTACGAAGCGACAAGGAAGTGTGGGTGAGTGGCTGAAACCAGCAGTTTGCTAAACTGCCGTACGGGCAACCGTACCACGAGTTCGAATCTCGTCGCTTCCGCTGTTAGAGTTGCTAAGACTTATGATGGTGCCATAGCTCAGTTGGTAGAGCAAAGGACTGAAAATCCTTGTGTCCCCGGTTCGATTCCTGGTGGCACCACAAAGAAGAAGAGAGGTATTGCGACGCAGTAGCGTGTGATACCTCTCTTTTGTTTTTTCCTCTATCCTCTTTCTTTCTCATCTATGAGTACGTCCTCCACAACTTCTGCGCTCGCACGGGCTCAGCGCTCATCGAATATAGAGCTACTGCGTATCGTAGCGATGCTCTTTGTTATGTTTCTTCATCTGAATCGTGAAAATGCAGGCTTGCCTAGCGCTACGGTTCTTGGGGAGCAGCCAATTTATGCTATGCTGTGGTCTTGGATTCGTATGATTAATCTTACGGGGGTTGATATATTCGTCCTGATTTCAGGCTACTTTGCCATTCGGCCTCGGGTGAACTCAGTCGTCTCCCTCTTCTTTCAGGGGATCTTCTACTCTGTCGGGATGTATGCACTGTGGGTGCTGACTAAGCAAACGGACTTCTCTTTCGGAGAGCTGTCAATGCATCTCAAGCCAATGAAGGTTTACTGGTTTTTGGCTGTTATGTCTGGCTGGTGCTTCTTGCTCCAGTGCTTAATCGCTATGTGGAGACCGCGACAAAGCGTGAGTTCGGGGTGTTTCTTGCCGTTTACTATTTCTTTGTCTGTGGCATGGAGTGGTGGATGAGCGCGTCATCTGAGCTGCAGGGAGGATACTCTGTCTTAGCCTTTATTGGGCTCTATCTTTTGGCTCGCTATGTGCGGCTTCATGGTGGTCGCTGGTGTGAGCTGTCTCCACGATATGACCTTCTGATATTCCTGGGGTCAACAGCTCTCTCACATTGCTTGCCCTCGTCCTCTTCTGGGGTATGGGACGTCCCTTAGCGGTAGATGATGCTCTTGTTGCCCGACTCGTTAGCTATACCTCGCCCCTGTGTATTGTTGCCTCGCTCTCGCTCCTCCTCTTCTTTAGTAAGATCAAGCTGGGGCATATCCGCTGGATCAACTGGCTAGCAGCCTCCTCTTTCTCCGTTTACCTTCTGCATGAGGAGTATTTGACGCGTGACCGCTATGGGGCGCTTGCGAATTATATAGGTGACCACTATGCGAAGCCTGTTAGTCTCCTCCTCTTAATGGCTTTAGTGTTGGGCGTTTATTTGGCCACAACACTTATTGATCAGGTACGAAAACAGGTCTGGAAGTTGTTGCTTGCACCAGTGATTGGCTGGATTGAGAGTGCTCTCGTTGGCCGATTAAAGTTATGAGGCCTCTTCCCCTTGATTTATCTGTATCTTTGCTTTGTAAATAGATAATAAAAGATATCCCACAGTCTTATTTGCAGGATAAATAATAACGATACTTACTATTATGTCGACTCCCATAAAAGCTTGCTTATTGCCTGCTCGGTATATACAAGCCCGGCGGCCTGGAGCGTATAACGGCGTCCAAGATTAACTACTTTGCTTCGATAGGCTATGAGGTGTACTTGATTACCTCGAGCTAAGGCAGGGCGAGATTTCTTCTATGAGATAGATCCCAGAGTGAAGCATGTCGATCTTGATATACGGCATGACTTATATGAGCACTTGCCCAGAATTAAGGCATACTGGGAGAGTGTGAAAAAAAGGGGCGTTTGCATCGCAAGCGCTTGGAGCGTCTCCTCATGGATATTCGCCCAGACATCACGATTGTCCCAGGTTACCATGAGAATAAGTTTGCCTATAAGATTAAAGATGGTAGCTTGAAGATCATCGAGCATCACTCTGCTAAGTACTGGAATGTCTATATCTATAGTTCGGTGCTGGATGCTATCCCTAATCCGAGTCTTAAGACAAAGCTGAGTTTCCAGCTGCGAATGCTTTGGGGACGTTTAATGACGGCTAAATATAGCTGGCATGATAGGCACTATGATGTGCTTGTGCTTCTCACGGAGGAGGATCGTCAGGGCTTTAAATGGCACCGACACACCGAGGTGATCCCTAATCCTCGCCCAATGGAATTTGATTCTACTGCTTCGTTGGATGCTCCAGTTATCCTTGGAGTCGGACGCTTGGTTCCGTCAAAGAATTTTGGTGAGATGATTTCTATCTGGGGCAAGATGGCAAAGGACTACCCAGACTGGAAGCTTCAAATCTTGGGTGGGGGCTATATGAAAGAGAGCCTTGAGGCTCAGATCAAAGATTTGGGTATAGGGTCCCAGGTTGAGCTCCTTGGTGATACGAAAAATGTAGCACCATATTACCTAAACGCATCTATTTCTGTATCTACTTCTGCTTACGAAGGCTTCCCCTCTTTATGCTGGAATCGATTACCGCTGGGCTTCCTCTGCTTTCTTACGCCTGCCCATGTGGCCCTCGGGATATTATCCAAGATGGAGTCAATGGCTTCGTGGTAGAGATGAAGGATAAAGATGCATTTGCTGATCGGCTTAGAGTGCTGATTGAGAATGCAGATCTCCGTAAGAAGATGGGAGTGAACGCCCGGGGAGACAGCTGACTTATATACCCCGAGCCGAGTAATGGAGCGATGGCATTCGCTGTTTACCTCACTTCTTGAGTCGAAGGAAAAAGAATCGATAGGGGGGATTGTAAATATAGATTTAGATATGAAGATTGCTTATTGTCTCTTTGGTACCTACTCTACTGGTGGTATCGAGCGTGTCACGACGGTTAAGGCTAATTGGTTGGCAGAGCACGGGTATGAGGTGTACCTCGTGACGACGGGTCATGCAGGTCGTCCACCTTACTATCCATTACACCCGAGTATCAAGCATATCGATTTGGGGCTTTTGCTATGACGAGCCAGGTGTCCTCTCTCGCTTCACAGTGTATCGTCGTAATAAGCCAAAGTATCGCAAGCATAAGGAAAAGTTGGAGAAGCTCTTCCTCAGAGATTCGTCCGGATATCGCTATAGCTGCAGGCTGGCATGAGGGGGGCCTTCCTCTATCAGCTCAAGGATGATAGTAAGAAGATTGTGGAGCATCACTCCTATCGACATCAAAAATGTAGCGATTTACCCTCTTTTTCTAAAGCAATTGGGGCATGTGACGCCGCTTATTCGCTTCAAGTATTGGTTGCGTACTGTGTGGGGAATTTAATGACCTATAAGCAGGGGCGCCATGATCGGAGGTTTGATCGTCTGGTTGTTCTTACGGAAGAGGATAAGTCCTATTGCTCGCATTGCCCAACGACGGTGGCTATTCCCAATCCCCTTACTTTTTGTGGCCAATGGCGAGAGTGACTTGTCTGGGAAGGTAGTCCTGGGGATTGGTCGTTTGAGTAACGAGAAGAACTTCACTGAGCTTGTCGATATTTGGGCGCTGATAGCAAAGGACTATCCCGACTGGAAGCTCCGTATTGTTGGTGAGGGTTATACCGATACTCGCATCCTGCAGAAGGTGAAGGAGTATGGTCTTGAGGATCAGTTTGAGCTTTGTCCCTTCACTAATAATGTCCAGGAGCATTACCTCTCCTCTTCCATCTTCACGATGACTTCCGCTTTTGAGGGTTTTTGGCTTGGTCCTCGTCGAGGCGGAGTCGATGGGCCTTCCCCTTGTTTCTTATGCTTGCCCCTGCGGGCCACGTGATATTATCACGGAGGGTAAGGATGGCTTTCTTGTGGAGCCAGGGGATCAGAAGACCTTCGCTGCACGCCTGAGGACGCTTATTGAGGATGAAGACCTCCGTCGTCAGATGGGGCAGGCTGCAAAGGCCAATGCAGAGCGCTTCTCCTCGATAATGTCATGAAGCAGTGGGAAGCTCTCTTTGCCGAACTGACCGCTAAGTAAAGCCCTTTCGATTATCACTATATCTCTCCACCCATGAATATACAGCAGCTCGAGTATATACAGGCCTTGGATAAGTTCCGCCACTTTCGGGCGGGCCGCCGACTTTTGTCAAGTCACCCAGCCGACGCTCAGCACGATGATCCAGAAGCTCGAGGATGAACTCGGGGTCAAGATCTTCGACCGTAGCCACCAGCCCATCATCCCGACGGCAGTCGGACGTCGCATCCTCGATCAAGCCGCGGTTATCCTCCCTACAGGTCGCACAGGTCAAGGAAGTTATTCGCGAGGAGCAAGAGGCACTCACGGGGGCGCTTCGCCTCGGTGTCTTGCCGACCATCGCACCCTATCTCCTGCCGCTCGTCCTGCCGCTGCTGCGCAAGCATCTCCCCGATCTGAAGATCACGATCACGGAGCTCAAGACCAGCGAGTGCGTCGCCAGCCTGCTCTCGGGGCAGATCGATGTCGCGCTGATCGCCTCGGCGTCGGAAGATGAGCTGCTCGTCGATCGTCAGCTCTTCTTCGAGGAATTCCTCGGCTATGTGCCCTCGTCGCTCCGAGCTCTTTGAAGAGACGTCGATCCGCTCGGCCGAAGTCGGTCGCTACCAGCTTTGGCTCTTGGACGAAGGACACTGCTTCCGCGACCAGCTCGTGAAGTTCTGTCACTTGAAGAATGCGCCCAATCAGCGCTTCAGTTATAGCCGTGGGAGCCTGGAGACGTTTATGCACTTCGTCGAGCAGGGCAATGGCGTGACGTTCGTGCCTGAGCTGGCTTCGAAGACGCTGAGTGCCGAGCAGAGCGAGCTTATTCGCCCCTTTGCGCTGCCTCGTCCTGCACGCTGCATCACGCTGGTGCATCACCGCGACTACGTGCGTCACGCCGTCGTCGACCGCCTGAGCGAGGTGATCTGCCAAGCCGTCCCCAAGGAGATGCTTCGTCTCCGCCCCGGCCAAGACCTCGTCTAAGTGAAGTCAAGTCCCACTCATACAAGCAGGGAGCATACAGCCGATGTGCTGTGTGCTCCCTGCTTTTTTTGTCTGCAAGTGCATCTGTATGAGGGTGGTGTGAACCTATATTGGTCGTCGGGTTGACCCTATATAGGTTGCTTCACGGACCTAGTATAGCTCGTCACGCGGACCCATATAGGTCGACTCACTGACCAATATAGGTCGCTATCCCTATCCGTAGAGATCGGCGGATGAAGGCCCTCGCAGTGTATGCTCCGTCCTCTGCTTGGGTGTGGGGTGAGGGTGTATTGGGAGGAAGAAATATCTCACCCTCTTCTAGGTCATCCTATATATAATGTACGCGCGCGAATTGGTGGAGAAAGTGCCTTGTCGTCGTATGAATTTGCGTGCTTATTTGGAAGTTTGGGTGATTTTTTTCCCTACCTTTGCACTCGCAAAAGAAACGAACGGCCTTGCGGCGACGCGGGTAGTTTGACTTTGAGAGATCTTTGAGATAATTGATATTGACAAACAGAAGTGTAGTAACAAACGTTTAGGGAAAATGAAGACCCTAACCGTCAATTACGACCTTTACTTAGGTAGAGATACACTAATAAATCTGAAGCAAGAATCATTTCGGAGCAAGACAAACAGAACAAAGTACAATAAAAATATTGACAATGAAGAGTTTGATCCTGGCTCAGGATGAACGCTAGCGATAGGCTTAACACATGCAAGTCGAGGGGCAGCATGGTCTTAGCTTGCTAAGACTGATGGCGACCGGCGCACGGGTGCGTAACGCGTATGCAACTTGCCTCACAGAGGGGGATAACCCGTCGAAAGACGGACTAATACCGCGTACACTCTATGTTGGGCATCCAATGTAGAGGAAATGAAATTCGCTGTGAGATAGGCATGCGTCCCATTAGCTAGTTGGTGAGGTAACGGCTCACCAAGGCGACGATGGGTAGGGGAACTGAGAGGTTGAACCCCCACACTGGTACTGAGACACGGACCAGACTCCTACGGGAGGCAGCAGTGAGGAATATTGGTCAATGGGCGAGAGCCTGAACCAGCCAAGTCGCGTGAAGGATGACTGTCTTATGGATTGTAAACTTCTTTTATACGGGAATAACAAGAGTCACGTGTGACTCCCTGCATGTACCGTATGAATAAGCATCGGCTAACTCCGTGCCAGCAGCCGCGGTAATACGGAGGATGCGAGCGTTATCCGGATTTATTGGGTTTAAAGGGTGCGTAGGCGGCCTGTTAAGTCAGCGGTGAAATCTAGGAGCTTAACTCCTAAATTGCCATTGATACTGGCGGGCTTGAGTGTAGATGAGGTAGGCGGAATGCGTGGTGTAGCGGTGGAATGCATAGATATCACGCAGAACTCCGATTGCGAAGGCAGCTTACTAAGGTACAACTGACGCTGAAGCACGAAAGCGTGGGTATCAAACAGGATTAGATACCCTGGTAGTCCACGCAGTAAACGATGATAACTGGGCGTATGCGATATACAGTATGCTCCTAAGCGAAAGCGTTAAGTTATCCACCTGGGGAGTACGCCGGCAACGGTGAAACTCAAAGGAATTGACGGGGGCCCGCACAAGCGGAGGAACATGTGGTTTAATTCGATGATACGCGAGGAACCTTACCCTGGGATTGAAATGTAGATGACCGCTCCTGAAAGGGAGTTTTCCTTCGGGACATCTATGTAGGTGCTGCATGGTTGTCGTCAGCTCGTGCCGTGAGGTGTCGGCTTAAGTGCCATAACGAGCGCAACCCCCTGTCTACGGTTGCCATCAGGTGATGCTGGGAACTCCGTAGAGACTGCCGTCGTAAGGCGTGAGGAAGGTGGGGATGACGTCAAATCAGCACGGCCCTTACATCCGGGGCGACACACGTGTTACAATGGTAAGGACAAAGGGCAGCTACCTGGCGACAGGATGCGAATCTCTAAACCTTATCACAGTTCGGATCGGAGTCTGCAACTCGACTCCGTGAAGCTGGATTCGCTAGTAATCGCGCATCAGCCATGGCGCGGTGAATACGTTCCCGGGCCTTGTACACACCGCCCGTCAAGCCATGGGAGTCTGGAGTACCTAAAGTCCGTAACCGCAAGGGTCGGCCTAGGGTAATACAGGTGACTGGGGCTAAGTCGTAACAAGGTAGCCGTACCGGAAGGTGCGGCTGGAACACCTCCTTTCTGGAGTTCTGAAAATGGGCTTTAGTATAGTTAGTGTAGTATGTACGTAAGAGATGAGTTAGGTGATTTTTCTGAATGTGCGTACTCGCTTCTGCTGTCGATATCGATCTTCTCACCCATCGCGAGGCGGTGACTGGCTACCCAGCTGGTCACCGCCTCGCTTCGTTATATACGAGTTTGCAGGGGATGGCAGAGTGTGCAACGTGTGCATAATATTTGTTGATATATTTGCGGTGTAAGTGAGCAGTTGTACGGGACGCTACTATTATGAGTCACACTTCAAAGAAGGTATTCTCTAAGGTGCATGATAGAAGGGGCTGTAGCTAATCACACCCAATAATATTAACCTGTATTAAGCGAAATGGCTATTACCTCAATCGACAAAGCTGATGGGGCGTACCTTCTTCGTGCCGAGCTACCAGCGAGGTTATCGCTGGGGACGGCAGGAAGTGGAAGCTCTCTTGAATGACCTTTGGGAATTCTATCTTCAGACGAAAGAGAAAAAGGATGAGGAGGAGCGTGAAAACCTCTTGGAAGAGAATAAGAATCTCTTCTATTGTCTACAGCCTGTTGTCCTTTACAAGGATAAGGATGAGCAGGCACGTGAAAAACCTCTTGGATGGGCAGCAACGCCTGACTACGATTTATCTCCTCCTCTCCTATTTGGATAGTCGTCGCCGTGAAGAAGGCTACGACAAGCCCCTGTTTACGCTGGAGTATGCTACGCGCGAGGATAGTGCCGACTTCTTAGCGAAAAAGCTCTTTGCCTCAGAGGAGTCCGAGGAGGCGAGTAATGTGGACTATCACTATATGCGTGCAGCCTATGGCTACATCAAGGATTGGTTTACTCAGGCTCCGAAGCATCCAGGCGCAGCTGCTAAGCTGATTCCCCTTCTTCTGGATGAGGATGGGAAGGGGCCTAATGTTCGTGTCATCGAATACCATGTAGAGGATGATAGCGACCCTATTGATGTCTTCCTTCGCCTCAATCAAGGGAAGATCCCCCTTACAGATGCAGAGCTGACTAAGGCGCTCTTCCTGCAAAGTGATAAGTATGACGCTAAGCTTTTGCCCTATGTCAGCCCAAAGCTTGACTTGATAGCCAGTGAGTGGTATGCTTATGAGCAGCAGTTGTCTGTTCCTAAATTCTGGCACTTCATCTCTCCGTATGATGCACAGTCTACACCTCCCTCAATTCGACTTCTATTGGAGCTTGCTGCCAGAGACCGAGACCTTCAGTCAGCGACAAGCTACAAGGACACCCCTGAGCTATGGGATCCAAAGAAGTACACGCACCCTTGCTACACGATCTTCTCTGATTATTTACAGGGCTACAGTGGTGAAGAGCGCCTAAAGAAAATAGGAGAGGTCTGGGAGTGTATCTACACGATCTTCGGTCTAATATCTGAGTGGTATGAGGATCAGGAGCTCTATCACTATGTCGGCTATCTAATGTGTACTGAGTCCTCTTCCTCTAAAAGGCTTACACTACTGCGTAAACTCCTTAAGCAAGCAAAGAAGCGCACTGCACCTGATTTCAAGGCCTTTCTCCGTGGAGAAATCCGGGAAGAAGATAGAGGCGATCTGCTTAAATGAGTTATCCTACGAAGAACGCCCTGCAGATATCCATCGGGTTCTTCTTCTGCACAACATCCATCAGCACATCTTCACTTCCGAGCAGATACGCTTCCCCTTTGATCTATATACGAAGGAGAAGTGGTCGCTGGAGCATATCTATGCACAGCAGTCCGAGCCTCTGCGAAATCGAGAGGAGCAGATTGGCTTCATCGAGGAGCACATCGCTACCTTTAGGGAAGATGCTTTCGGAGATGATGAGGAGACTTCATCCCTTATAGTCGAGCTGGAGGGATATACGCTCCCAGATCCAGGAGCCTGAAAAGAAGGAGTCTGAACGAGTTTCTCTCTTTGAGAATGCGCTGGGAGTTGATTACGGCTTTTCGAAGTAAAGCAGATGGGAGATACGGGGTCTCTACACGGTCTGCAGAATCTCTGTCTGCTGAGTAGAGGTGTCAATAGCGCCTTGAGTAATCGAACCTTCGCACGCAAAGCGAGAGATAATGCGAGAGATGAGAGTGATGACAGCTACCCAGGAGTACATCCCTATGGCGACACGTCGGGTCTTCCTGAAGTACTACAGCGCCTCTCCTAAGGATAATGCCTACTGGCGTCGCGAAGATGCTGAAGCATATATGGAGCATATCCGTAGTGTGTGCAAGCATTATACTTCACCCTCTAATGCAAATGACTAAGTGATGAATCCCAATTATACCCTAAAAGAGCTCCTGGATAAGTATTCAGTCGTAATCCCTCAGCTGCAGCGAGACTATGCGCAGGGGCGAGCTGAAGCCAAGGAGCTACGTGAGCGCTTCCTCTCCCAAATCCTACGCGTACTACGTGAGGGAAGGGGCGACTGAACCTGGACTTTGTCTACGGATATGACAAAGCTCTTTCACCTAATCACCATCCCATCTTCTATCCTCTTGATGGACAGCAGCGCCTGACGACCCTCTGGTTGCTCCACTGGTATCTACTCCCTTCAGAATCCCTAGCGGAAGAGCGTGAGTGGCTCCTACGATTCTCCTATCATACCCGATCGAGCTCTACTCGCTTCTGCCAGCTCTTGGTCGAGCATGCTGTGGTAGATGACTCGCGACTGGATGTCGCAGCGATCAAGGATCAGCCTTGGTACCGTCAGTCTTACAATGCGGATGCTACTATCGCAGCGATGCTGGGGACGCTACGCACCATTAAGGAGCTGGTAGCCCCCGAGGAGCGGGTCGCCCTTTGGGAGCGTCTATGTCATCAGCGTGCGCTTACCTTTGATGTGATTGACATCAAGGGTGAAGAGTTCCGACTGACAGATGAGCTCTATATCAAGATGAATGCGAGAGGCAAGCAGCTAACGTCATTTGAGTGCTACAAGGCTGACCTGACTCGAGCGCTCCGTAAGATAGGAGAGCAAGATGTCCCTTGTAGCTACAAGGGGAAGCCGCTCAGCTATGCAGACTACTTTGCCTTCAAGGTCGACAATGAGTGGTTGGATCTCTTTTATCATGGGGAGATTGATGGGTTGGATGAGCGGATGTATGGCTTTTATCCAAAAATATAGCTAAGCTCTGCTTCTTCCTCGATCCCGAGAATGCGAAGAAAAAAATGTTGATGCCTTTACCTACTGGGACAGTGTCAATGTCTTCTTGAGACGAGACAATGCGCCTCGCCTCATCTCCATACTCGATCTCTTTGAGAGGATTCAAGCCAAGCAGCCCCTGAGGGACTTCTTTGCTACGCTAACACCTTCCATTCGCTTCTTGGAGGAGAATGGAGAGGAAGCTCCTGCGTCTGTAAAGGATCTCTTTAGAGAGAGCTGCGATAAGAATGCGTCAGTAAACTTGGTCCTGCTACTGGCTCTGAGCCACTATATGGAGAAGTATCAGCTTGTCGAGGCTACCGAAGAGCTTCAAGACTATCTACGAGTCTTGCGTAATCTTCTCTGGGGAGAGCGACAGCGAGACAAGATGCGTTATCAGTCTAATGTACGTATCAATAGCCTCTTGACCTACTGGGGCTGGATTGAGCCTCTCGCCTCACGGGAGCAGGTCCTCGATGCGATAAAGAACTCGGGTGAGGTGTTCTCAAAGAAGCTGCATCAGCGGGTAGACTTCATCTTGAAGTATCCTGAATTGAAGCCGCTCATTGGTGAGCTGGAGGATCATCCACTCTTGGCTGGACAGCTGGGCATCTTTGATTTAGACCTGGATGCTAATGAATTCAAGCGACAGGCGGAGGCTTTCAAGCAAATCTTCGATGTCGCATTTTATGCCCCGAAACATACGAGTAAGTTGATTATCCGTGCACTGGTAGCCTCGGGATATCCAGGTGTCCAGGGCAAAAATGTGTGGGGAGGCTATCGAGATACGTGGTTCTTCGGTGGTAATGGCCGCTGGAGTACCGTACTTTCCATTAAGGAGTATGAGCAGTCTGAACAGCGCAAGGCGATTCGTCAGCTCTTGAGTCAATTTGCTGGCGGTACGGGAGATACCAAGGAGCGACTGCAGCGAATTATCGATGCTTACCTCGAAAGTGAGGATGCAAAGCGGCGTGGTTGGCGCTATTACTTCGTGAAGTACCCTGAGTTTTATTCTGGTGATACCAACTTCTTTGCTTGGGATAATCGAGAGGAAACAGCCGATGCTTATGTCGATTCACTGAAGAGTTTCTCAAGTAATCCTCTGATAGGCTATCACGCTAATGCGTATGTGCAAGTGGTATGGCGGCTGGTAGGAGGGGAGATACCCACTGTCGTCCTGAGTGGGTACAAGGAGCTAAAGACTCCAGACTGCACTTACTGCGCTCGGATATTTATATCGAATATACCCCCGAGGGCTGGAGGATTGACCTTCCACAGGGCTATGTACTCCCGGAGGGAAATAATGCAGGAGTTTGGGCTTAGCCCCAGCAATCTCATCCTACGAGAGACGCCGACAGCCGACCGCCTGGAGCGAGCTGTTGCCTTCTGTAGGAGTCTTGCCTAACCTCCACTCCTTATATAGTATATATGATAGCGCCCCGCTGCTTGGCTGTGTATAGCCAGCAGCGGGGCGCCTACTATATATAGGTAGTAAAATCGACCAGTACTGGTCGGTGGTCGGAGCAGTACTGGTCACACGACGAAGCAGTACTGGTCACTAATAGCGACCAGTAGTGGTTGGAGTGGTGACCAGTACTGGTTGCTTTTTCCTCTTTAGCGAGATAGTGGGAAGGCTACCTTTAGTAGGGGTGGTGTGAGTCTATATTGGTCGGCGGGCGAAGCTATATAGGTCACGAAAGCAATCTATATAGGTCGCAGCACCGACCAATATAGGTTCGCCCGCCGACCAATATAGGTTCGCCCGCCGACCAATATAGGTTGATAGCACCCTCTTCTATATGTATTCAGAAGGAGTAGGGTAGTAAGTGGTGGCTGTCCCTTTCCGTGCACCATTTATCCCAGCTAAGTACGACGCTCTTCCAGCAGCGCGATCCTCCTACTTCCAGATGATGCGCTGTGCTCCAATAGAGGTTTGGAATCAAACGACTATTGGTTTGAGGTACGAAGCACTATTCGTTTGCTACTCGAATAAGTAGTGGTTTGCATTCAAACCACTATTGGTTTACCCTCGAATGGCTATTGGTTTGCGCTGCCTCCCCATATCGCTACACAGCCGTCCCCACTCCTCTTTGCCCTTCATTCCCCCGCCAAGTGCACCTCTTCTCCGCTCAAGCATCTCCTTCTCCTCCTATAGAAGCTACCTTCTTACGAATGAATCTGAAATTTTTTTTTCACCCCTTGTAAGTCTGCTTGCTTAAGGGAAAATGAATACAACTCAACGGGCGGTATTGAGAAATATTTTGCGTGCAGATTTGGTTTG
>BNJT01001529.1_pt1 | contig 18148 bp, 16 predicted proteins | sample 8540491 | NCBI WGS metagenome assembly BNJT01 (sample SAMD00202455, study PRJDB9452) | human saliva metagenome | host: Homo sapiens | reverse complement strand
ACACATGCATTGCTGCAAAGGTACGACCACCCCACCGGGGCTCCAGGGCGGACACAGATCGCGGACGCCCCTGGACTCGGGGACGCCCGCGATCAAGGAGGCGGATGAAGAAGCCGTTAGTGCGGATCAGGAGGTCAGGACCGCCCCACGAGTGTCGATCCCGGGGGTGAGCACGCTCCAACCGTGGCTCTCCAGGGCGAAACGGGTCTGGTCGGCCAGGGTGGACAGGACCAGCACCGTGGGGCCCGCGCCGGAGATGACCGCCGGGTAGCCCTGCTCACGCAGGGAGTCCATGACCGCCATCGAGGCGGGCAGGACCCCACGTCGGTACTCCTGGTGGAGCCGGTCCTCGGTCCCGGCCATGAGCAGGTCGGGGCGTCCGGCGAGTGCCAGCATGAGAACGGCGGCACGTGAGGTGTTGAACAGGGCGTCCTCGCGCGGCACGGAGACCGGCAGGACCTGGCGGGCCTCCTTGGTGGACAGGCGCGTCGTCGCCGGCGGGATGAGCAGGCTGACGCCGAGGGAGGCGTCCACGGGCATGGGGGCCATACGCGGGTGTCCCCCACGCTCGACCCAGGCGACAGTGGCGCCTCCGAAGACGGCGGGTGCGACGTTGTCGGGGTGACCCCTCGAAGTCGGTGGCCAGGGCGAAGATCCGGTCGTCGCTGAGAGCCTCGGGCTCGGAGATGAGACCGCGCGCCAGCATGAGCCCGGCGACCGCGGCGCTGGCGGAGGATCCCATGCCTCCGCCGTGGGGGATCCGGTTGACGCAGCGCATCTCGAAGCCGGCCTGAGGTGCGCCGACGGCGTCCAGACCTGCCCGCAGGGCCCTGCACGACGAGGTTGTCGTCGTCAGTGGGGGACCGTCTCGGCGCCGACGCCCCTCGACGATGACGCGGGTGGTGCCGGTGGTCGGCCGTACCGAGACCTCGTCGTAGTAGCGGAAGGCCATGCCGAAGGAGTCGAATCCGGGTCCCATGTTCGCCGTCGTGGCCGGGACCCGGACGGCCGCGCGCTCGTAGACGATGCGCATGTCACTCACCCTCGACGCGTTGGATGGAGACGATCTCGGCGACCCGGTCCGAGGTTTCGCAGCCCCTCGACAGCGGCGTCGAGGTGGAAGACGGGAGCCGGATGGGTCACGAAGGTCACGACGGCCTGGTCCTCGCCGCCATCGGTGGTGACGTAGGCGCTCTGGCGCACCGAGTTGATGGAGACCCCATTCTCAGCGAAGACCGTGGCCATGGCGGCCAGTGGGAGCCGACGGCGTCGTCGGAGCGCAGCTGGATCTGGTACCGGGTGACGGCGGCCTCCGGGCCGAGGACCGTCAGGCTCGCGTAGGAGGACTCACGGGGGGCCTGGCCGCCGTGGACCCGGTGGGCGGCGGCGGCGACGACGTCGGACAGGACTGCGGATGCTGTCGGGGCTCCTCCTGCGCCCTGACCGTAGAACATGAGGCGCCCGGCGCTCTCGGCCTCGACGAGGACGGCGTTGTAGGCGCCGTGAACGCTGGCCAGCGGGTGGTCGTTGGGCACGAGGGCGGGATGGACCCGCACGGAGACGCCTTGTGCGTGCTCGTCGTCGCGGTGCTGGGCGATGGCGAGCAGCTTGAGCTCGCAGCCCGAGGCGTGGGCCTCCCGGATGTCGTCGGCGGTGACTTCACGGATGCCTTCGACGGAGACGTCATCGAGGCCCACGCGGGTGTGGAAGGCGAGCGAGGCGATGATGGCGGCCTTGGCGGCGGCGTCCAGGCCGTCGACGTCGGCGGTGGGGTCGGCCTCGGCGTAGCCGAGCTCCTGGGCGGTGGCCAGGGCGGTCTCGAAGGACAGGCCCTTGATGCTCATCTCATCGAGGATGTAGTTGGTGGTGCCGTTGACAATGCCGAGGACGCTGGTGACGCGGTCGCCGGCCATCGACTCGCGCAGCGCGTAGACGACCGGGATGGCACCGGCGACAGCGGCTTCGTAGTAGAAGTCAGTGCCGGCCGCAGCCGCGGCGGTGTAGAGCTCGGGGCCGTGGGCTGCGATGAGGGGCCTTGTTGCCGGTGATGACGCTGGCCCCGGCCTTGAAGGCGGCCAGGATGAGGGTGCGGGCCGGCTCGATCCCGCCGATGAGCTCAATGACCAGGTCGTTCCCGGTGGCGACAGCGGTGGCGTCATCGGTAAGAAGGTCCCGGGAGACGGAGGCGTCACGCGGCGCGTTGACATCACGGACGGCGACGCCCGTGATCTCAAGACGTGCGCCGGAGCGGGCGGCGAAGTCGTCGGCCTGCTCGCTGAGGAGGCGAATGACCTGGCTGCTAACGGTCCCGGCGCCGAGGACGCCGACGGTGAGTGTGCGCTGGGCGGGTGAGAGGTCCTGAGCCACGGGATGACCACCTTGCTGTGTGTGCTGTGTTGCGTGCCGTGCGTGGGCACTTCGACTGCGTCATGCGATGGGCCGCTCACGACGGGCACGGTCAACCGGCCGCACGCCCGCGCTGGCCATCGCTGCGGGCCAGCATAAGGGGCATCGGCCGTGGAGCGCTTGCGTGTCCGCCTGTGGACACACGGCCGGCCCCTGTGCGCCTTGATCCGATGGAGCCGGGAGAGGCGCCTCCGGAACCCGCCTAAGACGGCGCGGACGGGAGGGACTCTCTCAGCGGCGCCAGATGATCTGCTTGAGCAGCCGAACGATCACCCGCCCCAGGCCCATGGATACCGGGGTGGTCGCACCGTCGGAGTACCCCCAGGCCGGGGGCGGCTGCTCCAGGGAGGAGACGAAGGCAGTCAGTGAGGACGAGGAGGAGGTCGTTGCGCTCATGCCTTCAGGTTAGGAAGCAGCGCGCCACCTAGCGCCCCCAGGAGAACGATTGGCGGGGAGGGATCCTCCTCCCCAAGGCTGAGACGATCCCATGGGTTTCTCCTGCTTCCGGCAGTCCGTCCCGAGCAGGGCCGACGGAATGCCGAACGGCCCGCTGGGCGGAGATGGTCAGTGGCCCCGCCCCGGTTCAACCGGGGCGGGGCCACTGGGTGGGCTCCGATGTCAGAGCGCTCAGGCTCGAGAAGCGGCTACCCGCGTTCAGGAGGCCTTGCGGCGGCGAGCCACCAGCAGGGCGCCACCACCCAGGCCGGCACCGGCGAGCAGCAGGAGCGCAACGGCGTTAGCACCGGTGTGCGCCAGCGGCGGGGTGCCACCATTCGGCGTCTTCGGGGTGGAGGTGGGCGGCACCGGAGCACCCGGAGTGCTCGGCGGCTGCTCCTGCGTGGTCGTCGTCGGGGTGTTCACCGGCGGGGTCGCGGGCGGGTTGGACGCCGTGGGCGGGGCCTGCGCGGTCGTCGGCGGCGTCGCGGTCGTCGTCGGCGGGTGGCTGGCGGGTTGACGCCGTGGGCGGGCATCTGCGCGGTCGTCGGCGGCGTCGCGGTCGTCGTCGGCGGGTGGCTGGCGGGTTGGACGCCGTGGGCGGCATCTGCGCGGTCGTCGGCGGCGTCGCGGTCGTCGTGTTGGTCAGGGAGACCTTGACGAGCTCCTGGTCGCGGATGGTGAAGGTATTGGTCTTCTGACCGTCCACGGTGAAGACCGGCTCGCCCCAGCTGAAGCCGGAGGCGGCGGGCTGAGCCTTGGAGGTGTCCTCGGTGAGCGTGATCTTGGTGCCCACGGGGAAGGTGCCGTCGAAGGCGACCGGCTCACCCGGCTTGACCGTGACGGAGGAGGTTCCGGTGCGGCCCTCTCCGGTGGCCTTCTGGCCCTCGGGAGCCTTCCAGTCCGGGTAGGAGCTGGCTGCGGCCGGCAGCTCGTAGGCGACGTCGACGACGAAGCTGGAGCCGGCGGCCTGTGCGGCAGCCTCGCCCTCGACGACCTTGGTCACGTCGAAGCCGCCGAAGCCGGGCTCCATCTGGACCGAGATGTCGAAGTACTGGACGTAGGACTGCTGCTGGGTGCTGGTCAGGTCCGTGCCCTTGAGGTTCACGGTGTTCTCGTAAGAGGTGCCCCGGGAGGCGGCGACGGCGTTGCCGTTGGCGTCCACGAAGGAGACGGGGTACTCCAGGGTGAAGTTGGTGCCGTTCTGGAACGGACCAGTCACCTCATAAGTCGCAGTGCGGCCGTCCTGGGAGTAGGTGGCCTTGACGTCGAAGTCACCGTACTGGGTGGTGGCGTCCTGACCAGCGGCGTTGGTCACCGGGATGGACTTGCCGTCCGCGGGACGCAGGTTGAGGACTGTGCGGGTGGCGTCAGCCTGGTTGAAGGTCATGCCGGCACCGAGCGTGTCGGTGAAGACGATGAGTCTGGCGGGAGCCGTCGAAGGTCTTGCTGAGCTTGTCTCCAGTGGTCTGGTTGGCCCCCGAAGTTCACGCCCCAGGTCAGCTCCTTGTAGTTGTTGTAGAAGCTGGAGGCCCACTTGGTGAGCTCCCAGTTGCTCTCCTCGGGGCCGCCGATGCCGCCGCCACCGGGCAGGGTGACGGCCGTGGTCACACCGTTGACGGTGAAGTCGACAGTCTGCACGTCGGCAGCCTTGGCAACGGCCACCAGGGCGGAGCCGGAACCCTTGAAGTTGTGGAAGCCGGCGGCCTTCAGCTCGTCAACCTTGGAGTTGAAGGTGCAGGTGACGTCCTTGACAGTCAGGGGTGCAGGTGCCGACCTCGACGTCCTGCCGCCGTGCTCGACGGTCATCGGGTGGGTCTCGCTGTTCTGCAGGTTGGTGAAGTACTCACCCAGACCGATCGTGAAGGAGTCGCCGGACTTGAGGTTGGCGTCGACACCGCTCCAGTCGAAGCTGAGGCGGGCGAGGTCGTAGGTGTTGAGCTTTCCGTCCTGCTCAACGTTGTTGCCGTCCACACGTGTCAGAGACAGGTTGGTGACGTTGACGCTCTTGTTCTCCTCGGCGCTCGCCTGGGGGCGAACTGAGACATGATCGCGACAAGGAAGAGAGTGAGGATGGCGGCGGCCCCCTCACCGCCCCTCGCGAGAGGGCCGGGCCGAGAGGCGGCGCCCGTGGACATTGTGTTCATGGGTTCTCCGGATTCCTGGCATAGATGACAAGGGTTTGCCTTGTGAAACATCACCGAACGTTCCCACCGTCTGCTCAGGAGAGGGAAAGGCCGCCCCTGTGATGACCAAGACCACTGTGTCACAAACCGACTGTTTGGGAACAGCGAACACTCAGAACACGCGCGACCTCACAGTCTCAGCACATCCAAAAACTTACTTTTTCAAACAACTCAGTTCCCCACCATTTGTAGGTTTCACACAATGCAAGTGTCGCCTGACTATGCCAACCCTGTGTCTCACCCTATCGGTTGTACCGCGCTTCAGCTGTGTCACCCTCCAAAAACAATTCGTCGTCAGCCCCATTTCAGAACAACTTCACTCAGAGTTCTTTTAGGTTGTCATTACCTCCAGAATTAACTCACGCTTTCATCAGACTCATACAGGGGCGCCGTCGTTCCAGGAATTGTTCCTGGAACGACGGCGCCCCTGAGAGATACCGGAGGTCTCAGCCCTCGAGGCGCAGGAGGTCCTCGATGGTCTCAGGGCGCAGGACCCATCCCGACTCGCCCTCACGCACCCAGCGAACACCGGGGCGAGTGAAGAGGTTGTAGCTGGAGGCCATGGAGCGCCCGTAGGCGCCTGTGGCGGGCACGCCCAGCACGTCACCGACAGCCAGGTCGGTGGGCAGGTCCACGTCACGCACGACGACGTCACCGGACTCGCAGTGCTTACCCACCACCCGGCTGCGCACCAGCCCGGCCTGCGGGTCGGGTCGACGGTTGGCGACCAGGGCCGTGTAGGCGGCCTCGTAGAGGGCGGGGCGGATGTTGTCACTCATGCCACCGTCGATGCTGACATAGAGGCGCGAGGCCCCCGCTCCCAGCTCGACGCGCTTGAGACCGGTGACGGTGTAGAGGGTGACTGTCGTCGGGCCGGCAACCGCGCGACCGGGCTCGATGGAGACGGTGGGAACCTCATCTCCGAGGCGCTCGCAGGTCTCGCGCACGGCCTCGGCCAGGGCGCGGGCAACCCTGTGCCGGCGAGGGCGCCACGGGGTCGGCGCCGGTGTAGGCGATGCCGTAGCCTCCACCCAGGTCGATCTCCGGGCACAGGTGCCCGGTATCGACGGCGATCTCGTGGCGCAGGCCGAGGACGACACCGACGGCCTCCCGGAAGCCGGCCAGGTCCAGGATCTGGGAACCGATGTGGGAGTGCAGGCCGGCCAGCTCGAGCTCCTCGGCGGCCATGATGGCGTCGATGGTGCGTCGGGCCGCGCCGGTGGACACCGACAGGCCGAACTTCTGGTCCTCATGGGCGGTAGAGATGTACTCGTGCCCTCCGGCGTGGATGCCGGTGGTCAGGCGCACCATGACGCGGGCACGCTCCGCTGGGCCGAAGTCGCCGCTGCGCCGCAGCTCGTGCACCGCGGCCACGGCGTAGTCGACCTCCTCCGGGGAGTCGATGACCAGGTGCCCCACCCGGTGGCGTACCGCGGTGGTCACCTCCGCCGGGGTCTTGCCGTTGCCGTGCAGCCCCAGGCGGCGGGCACGGGTTGTGGCCTCGTATCCGTCGACCTTCTCCAGGCCTGCCAGCCCCACGGCCAGCTCGACGCGGGAGGCGGTGTCAATGCCCATCCCCTCCTCGAGGACCCACTGGGCCACCTTGGTGGTCAGGAATGCTTTCCCTGCATAGAAGGCCTCTCCCCCGGCCATGCCGTAGTTCGGCCAGAACTCCTCGGCCATGGCGGCGCTCCAGGAGGCGGCGCGGCCGCGCAGATCGGCCTCATCCAGGACGAAAACGGGGCTGGGGGCGTCGGCAAGGATCTCGGAGACGGTCAGCCCACCCAGGGCGAGCTCGCCGTCGGCGGTGCGCCGTGCTGTGGTGGGCCACAGGTCGGGACGGTCCTCGGGCTCGGGACAGGCCAGGGCCCCCAGGGGCGGCTCGCCGGCGGGAAGCTGGTCAGTCATGGACTCTCACATCCTCTCGGGAGCTGCCACGCCCAGCAGGCCGAGCCCGTTGGCCAGGACCTGCCCGACGGCGTCGTTGAGCCACAGGCGGGCCACGTGCCCGGAGCCCACGGCGTCATCCCCACGGGGGGTGACGCGGGTGGCGCCGTACCAGGCGTGGTAGGCGGCAGCGAGCTGTTCGAGGTAACGGGCCACTCGGTGCTGCTCGCGCAGGGAGGCGGCCTGGGCCACGGTGGCGGGGAACTGGGCCAGGACCCCCAGCAGGGCGGCGTCGGCCGGATCGTCCAGGGCGGCGGGCTCGAAGGGCGCCTCGTTCGGGTCGCGGCTCACGCCGTGCTCGGCGGCGTTGCGGGCCACGTTGCGGGTTCGGGCATGGGCGTACTGAACGTAGTAGACGGGGTTGTCTGAGGTGGAGGAGGCCAGCAGGTCCAGGTCGATGTCGATCATGGAGTCCATGGAGGAGCGGGCCAGGGCATAGCGGGCGGCGTCCACTCCGACGGCGTCGACCAGATCCTCCAGGGTGACGATGGTGCCGGCGCGCTTGGACATGCGCACCGGGACTCCGTTGCGCACGAGGTTGACGAGCTGGCCGATGAGGATCTGCATGTTGGTGCCCGGGGTGTCCCCGAAGGCCGCGCACATGGCCATCATGCGGCCGATGTAGCCGTGGTGGTCGGCCCCGAACAGGTAGAGGGCGCAGTCGGCGCCGCGCTCGCGCTTGTCCAGGTAGTAGGCGAGGTCGGCGGCGAAGTAGGCGGCGTTGCCGTCGGACTTGATGAGGACGCGGTCCTTGTCGTCCCCGAAGTCGGTGGTGCGCAGCCAGGTGGCGCCGTCGCGCTCCTCGATGACGCCGCGCTCGCGCAGGCGGGCGATGGCGCGCTCGACGGCGCCGGAGGTGTGCAGGGAGTCCTCGTGGAAGAAGACGTCGAAGTCGGAACGGAAGGCGTGCAGCTCGGCCTTGACGGCGGCGAACATGAGGTCGACGCCGCGGGAGCGGAAGACCTCGGTGGCCTCGACGTCGGGCAGGGTGGCTGGGTCGGGGCGGCCGGCGGCGAGCTCGTCGGCGGTCACCTGCTGGGCGATCTCACTGATGTAGGCGCCGCCGTAGCCGTCCTCGGGGGTCTGCTCGCCGCGTGCGGAGGCCAGCAGGGATCGGGCGAAGCGGTCGATCTGGGTACCGTGGTCGTTGAAGTAGTACTCCCGCGTGACCTCGGCCCCGCAGGCGGACAGGATCCGGGCCAGGGAGTCGCCGACTGCGGCCCAGCGAGCGCCACCCAGGTGGACCGGCCCGGTGGGGTTGGCCGAGACGTACTCGAGGTTGATGTGCTGGCCGCTCAGGGAGTCGTTGCGGCCGTAGGCCTCTCCGGCCTCGACGATGGAGCGGGCGAGCTCGCCGGCGCTGGCGGCGTCGAGGCGGATGTTGAGGAATCCGGGGCCGGCGACCTCCACGGAGGCGATGCCGTTGAGGGCCCTCAAGACGCGGGACGAGGAGCTCGGCGAGATCGCGCGGCTTAGTGCCCGCCTTCTTGGCCAGCTGCATGGCCACGTTGGTGGACCAGTCGCCGTGGTCGCGGTTGCGGGGACGCTCGACGCGAGGGTCGGGGATCTCGGCGGCGGGCAGGGCGAGGGAGCCCTCGGCGGAGGCCTCCTCCAGGACGGTGCGGATGGCTGCGGCAAGCTCTTCTGGGGTCACGCGCGTCAGCGTACCGTCAACGGGCGGACCGGATCACGAGGGAGGCCAACAGCCTCCGGGCATCGTGGGACATGTCGCAGTCTCGTGCCGGTTTCGCTCCGGGACCGGGACGCTGGTACAGTCACGCCTCGGGCCCCGGTAGCTCAGTGGATAGAGCGTCTGCCTCCGGAGCAGAAGGTCGCAGGTTCGAATCCTGTCCGGGGCACCACCTCGATGAGCCCCCGTCGCCACCCGCGGCGGGGGCTCGCTCATGCGTGTTGCGGCACAATTCCCCTGGCCGAGGCGGAGCCCAAGCGAGTTCCGCGAGGCCGTGAACCGGCTCCGGGCTCTTGACGGGTCCTTCAGTTGAGGGTCTTCAGGGCGAGACTGGGGACATCGGTCATGATGGCGTCCACGTTGAGGTCGGCCAGGCGACGCATCCGCTCGGGATCGTCCACCGTCCAGACGTGGACCTCCAGGCCCGCGGTGTGCGCGGAGGCGACGAAGCGGCGGGTGACCACCGGGACGCCGTGGTAGCTCTCCGGCACCTGGACGGCGTCGACCTTGCCGCGCGTCCAGCCCCAGCGGGTCTGGGGCAGGGGGACGGCCGCCTCACTGCGCAGCATGAGTCCGAGTACGTCGCTGACTCCCAGAGAGGTCATGGCCCGCGGCTCCTGGCGGCGCAGCACGGCCAGCCTTCTGGCGGAGAAGGAGGCGAACCGGACTCGTTCAAGGGCCTCGGCGTCGCGCACCGTCTGCAGGGCGGCCTGGACCACGCAGGAGTCCTTGAGATCGACGTTGAACCTCATCGTCGGATGGGCGTGGAGGGCGTCATCGAGTCGGACGAAGCCGCGCCCGTCACCGGAGTCGAGGTCGGCCATCTCGGCCCACATGACCTCTCCGACGGTGCGGGGGTCGTTCGCGGTGCGGCGCAGGTCCTCATCATGACTGAGCACGACGACGCCGTCGGCGGTCAGCCGCAGGTCTGTCTCCATCCACTCCAGCCCGAGCGCGGCCACATGCTCGACGGCGCTCCAGGTGTTCTCCGGAACCTCGCGTCCGCCACCACGGTGGGCGATGACGGCAGGACGGCGGGTTCGTGACGCGGCAGGCGGCACAGTGGGTCTCCCTCAGCTGCAGTTGGTGGTGAGCTCGACGGCGTTGTGCTGCTTGAGCCAGCCCCACGGCTCCACGGTGGACTCGTCTGCGGTGTCGTCCTTGGTCCGCACCTCGAAGTGCAGGTGAGACCCGGAGGACCGGCCCGTGTTGCCCACTCCGGCGATCATCTGACCGGCCGTGACGGTGTCGCCGACCTTGACATGGATGCCGTCCTCGTACATGTGCAGGTAGCTGGTGTACCAGACCTGGCCGTCAATCTCGTGCTTGATGGTGATGGTTCCGGTGCCGTCGACCATGCCGGCGGTGGTGACGGTGCCGGCGGCGGCTGCGTAGATGGGCGTCCCCACGGGGGCGGCCATGTCCTGTCCGGCGTGCAGCTTGCGGTAGCCGAGGGTGGGGTGGGTGCGGTAACCGTACTCCGAGGAGATCTCGTAGGTTCCCGGAAGCATCGGGTAGAACAGCTGCGGCTTGGAGGTGAAGGCGCTGGTGTCGCCGGAGGCGCCGGTCGCCGAGGAGCAGGTCTTGGCGGCGTTCTGGAAGGCCTCGCGGATCCTGGCCCGGGTGGCGGCGTCGGGAACGTTGGACAGCTGGGTGCCGGAGGCCGACTCCAGGTCGTCGCTGCCGAGCACGGCACTGGCGACGGACGAGGACCTCGTTCGCCGGCGGCCGGGCTCTGAGTGGCGGAGCCGCGGGAGTGCATCTTCATGGCGGCCGAGGCCAGAGGGGTGTTGTCGAGGTGGCTGGACAAGGGGGCGAGCACCGTGGCCGCGGCCAGGACCGACAGGACGGCGGTGCGCCCCAGGATCCCGGAACCGGTGCGCCGGCGGACAGGGCGCACGGGGGCGGGTCCGGTTGAGGAGTCACGGTGAGTGTCCGGCTTCGACGCTGCCGCGCCCCTGGCCGACGACGCCGGGGCGACAGACTCGTCGGCGGCCCCGGTCCCCGTGGTCTCGGCAGCCGCCCTTTCGGGCTTGGTCTTCCTGGCACTCCGGGCGGCCTTGATGGCGCGAAGGGTCTCCTCGTCCGCCAGCGGCACCCCGGCCTTGCGTGCGGCCATGATCTTGCGGACCTCAGGGACCTCAACGGTCTCCGCGCCGCGGAAGTCCGTGATCCGCTGTGAGAATCGGATCTCGTGCGGCGCCTCGGGAGTGAAGGGCGTCGCGGGCACTGATGGTTCGGCCTGCGGTGTCTGGGCCGCGGCACGGCCCGCCTGTGTGCCGGGGGCACCGAAGAGGGCGGCATGGTGGGGGGTGGAGGCCACGACAGGCTTGGCCGAGGCGGCCGAGACGCCAGTGGGAGACGCTGCGGAGGCACGTTGCTGACGTCGGCTCCCGGAACGGGGCGCGGTCTGCGAGACTGCTCCGGCCTCTGGCCCGGCAGAGGTGGTCTGAGCGGCCGCATGACGACGGCGCTGTGTGCCGTCGGACGCAGCAGGAGCCGTGCCACCGCTGGCCCACCAAGGCGTGGTACCGGTGGAGTCACTGGCTGCCCGCCCGAGATCCGAGGTGGACTCGGCCAGAGAGGCCGCGACCAGGGGCGTCAGGGCCGAGGGTGTTGACGGCGCCGCCGACGAGGACTCAGCGTGCTCGCCGCGATGAGAGCGGTGTCGGTCACGACGGTTCTCCGAACGCCCCTCGGACCGGCGAGACTGGGACTGCGGCGTGCTCTCGACGACAGGGGTCTCCCGCGTCTGCTGAGTGCCCTCGACGACCTGGGCGGTACGCAGGTCCTTGCGGGAGCGCCGGGTGGGACGGGTATCGCCGGCGACCTGCGGCGAGGAGGAGACGGACGGGGACACAGACGCGGCGCTGTGCGCCTGCGCCGCCGACATGTGCGGATGCTCGGGCTGACGCGAGGCGGACTCCGGCTGCTCAATGGCGTTCTGACGCCGGCGAGCCATGCGGCTCATCGGCGCCACGGGCTGCGACTCCGTCGGGTCTCCGGGGACCGATCGGGAGGATCCGCCGGCTGGGCGCGTTCCTGTCCGAGTGCCTGCCTCCGTTGCCGGAGGCGCTGCCGGCGCCACGGGCCGCTGTGGATGGTTCTGCTTCTGCGGGGCGAGCGGAACGTCGGGGAGAGCCGATGGGCTCGGAGCGGTGACGGGGCTGGAGGCGGCGCCATTCTGAGCGCGGTGAGTGTGAAGGTCGCGACGTGAGCGGCGAGTGGCCCCGGCGACGTGAGTGGTGTGCGTCGTCGACGGTGACGGCGGGGTGGCTCCGACCTGCGCCTCAGCGACTTGGCGAGCGGCTTCGGCAGCACGTTCCGCCTCGCGACGCTGGCGTCGACTCATGGGCTGCGGGGTCACGTGGGAAGCCTCCAGGTGGCTGTTGTCATAGGGAAGGAAGTCGTTGCTGCCGACGACTCGGCGGTCACGACGTGGTGGCTGCCAGGGCGACAGCCTGGGTTGTACTCGGTTAAAACAGTAGCGGTCTCCTGTGGGTCTTGCCAGGAGAACCAGCACACCTTTGTGTGACCTGTACTTCCCGCACAAATGTGACGACCCCGTTCGCGGCACCACTCCTGAGCCGGAAACACGTGTCATACGAACGAATCGACTCCTGGTCACCGCAGCCTGACCGGCAGTCGACGATTGTCGTCAGAAACGGCCCGATCTGTGGGTATCCGCTGATCCCACCCCTTGAATCACGATTTAGTCACGGCGCTGGTACTCCTCGCGCTGCATGGCGTCGTTGACCTCGCCGACGAGCTCTTCGAGGATGTCCTCCAGGAAGAGGACCCCGACGAATCGCCCCTGCGCGTTGCGCACGTGCCCGAGGTGGGCCCCCGAGCGCTGCATGGCCGCCAGCGCCTCCTCGACCTCGTCGTCATAGCCGACGGGTACGAGTGCGCGAGCGCGCCAGGCGGGTACCGGCTCGGTGCGGTCGGCGCCGTCGGCGTAGAGGATGTCCTTGAGGTGCAGGTAGCCGGTGATGGCCGGCTCCTCTCCCTCGTCGGCTGCGGCCCGATCGGCAACGAGCGGGAAGCGGGAGAAGCCGGTGGAGGCCACGGCCCGTTCCACGTCCTCGGGCGTGCAGTCCTGGGGCAGGGTGACGAGCTCGCTCAGGGGCACCATGACGCTGCCCGCGGTCTCCTCGGAGAACTCCAGGGCGCCGCTGAGCAGGCCGGTGGAGTCCTCCAGGACGCCTTCGGCCGTGGAGCGCTCGACGATGGAGGCGACCTCCTGGGCGTTGAAGGCGGCGGCGATCTCCTCCTTGGCCTCGATGCCCAGAACCTTGAGGACCCCGTTGGCGAAGCCGTTGAGAGCGTTGACTACGGGACTGAAGACGCGCGAGCACCACACCAGGGGCGGGGCGAGCCAGCGCACCGCCTTCTCCGGGGAGGCGATGGAGATGTTCTTGGGCACCATCTCCCCGGCGACGACGTGCAGGCCCACGACGATGACCAGGGCGATGAGGACGGCCACGGCGTGGGAGCCGGAGTGCCCGACGCCGACGGTCGCGAGCAGGGGCTCCAGGGCGTGGGCGATGGCCGGCTCTGCGACGACGCCCAGGCCCGTGGAGCACAGGGTCACGCCGAGCTGGGCGGTGGCCAGCATGCGCGAGACGTTCTGCAGGGGCCCGCAGGGCGGTGGCGGCTCGGGTGTCACCGGCCTCGGCCAGCGGCTCGAGCTGGCTGCGGCGCGAGGAGGTGACGGCGAACTCGGCGCCGACGAAGAAGGCGTTTCCGGCCAGGAGGATGACGGTGATCAGGAGGGCGAGCGGCGTGTTCATCGGGGCTCCCCTCAGGCGCCCGTCCCCCGGGACGCGACCTCAGGGTCCTTGGGGGCGCACGTGGAGGCGGGTGACGCGGCGCCCGTCCATGGCGTCGACGGTCAGGGACGCGTGAGTCAGCTCGACGACGTCGCCGACGGCGGGAATGCGGCCGAGCTCGGTCAGCGACCAGGCCGCCGAGGGTCTCGTAGGGGCCGTCGTCGGGCACCTGGATGGCGGCGCGGGTGGCGAGCTCGTCGGGGCGCATCCACCCGGGAACGACCCAGTGGCCCGAGGGGTCGAGGTGGGCGCCGGCGCGGCGGCGGTCGTGCTCGTCGGCGACATCCCCGACGACCTCCTCGACGGCGTCCTCGAGGGTGACGACGCCGGCGGTGCCGCCGTACTCGTCGACGACGATCGCCATCTGGGAGCCCTGGGCGCGCAGCTCGACGAGCAGGTCGGCCAGCGGCATGGTCTCGGGGACGCGGGGCGCGGGGGTCATGAGGGAGGTGGAGGCCACCGGCACGTCGGCGCGCCGCTCGTAGGGGACGCCGATGGCGCGGCGCAGGTGGACGATGCCCATGACGTCGTCGACGTCCCGGCCGATGACGGGGAAGCGGGAGTGGCCGGTGGCGCGGGCCAGGTGCACGACGTCCTCGGCGGAGTCGTCGGCCTCAAGAGTGTGGAGGCGGCCGCGGTCGGTCATGACGTCGACGGCGGTCAGCGCCCCCAGTCCGATGGAGCGGGTGAGCAGGGTGGCGGTGGAGGCGTCGAGGGTGCCCTCCTCGGCGCTGTGGCGCACGAGGGAGGCGAGCTCGCCGGCGCTGCGGGTGCCGCTGAGCTCCTCGGCGGGTTCGATGCCCATGGCGTGCAGGACGGCGTTGGCGGCGCCGTTGAGCAGGATGATGAGGGGCTTGAGGAGGGTGGTGAAGCCCATGAGGAAGGGGGCCACGAGGCCGGCGGCGCGCATGGGGTCGGCCAGGGTGGCGTTCTTGGGGATGAGCTCGCCGATGACCATGGAGAAGGCGTTGACGACGATGAGGGCGATGACGACCGCGGCGCCGGTGGCCACGGAGACGGCCAGCCAGTGGCTCATGAGGCCGGTGAGCAGGTTCGCCAGGGCGGCCTGCATGGTGTAGCCCAGGAGCACCGTGGTCAGGGTGATGCCGACCTGGGCGCCCGGACAGGGAGGGTGGAGAGGCGGCCCCAGGGCGCGTCGGACGGTGGTGGCGCGCTTGTCCCCGGTGGCGGCGCGGGTCTCGACGGTGGAGGGGTCGAGGGCGACCAGGGAGAACTCGCCGGCCACGAACAGGGCGGTGCCCACGGTGAGGACCACGCCGACGGCGATCATGAGCCAGTCGGTCATGCGGGCCCCTCCCCCACGTGGGATGCGGCGTGGACGCTGGAGGCGGACGAGTCGGGGTGGGGGTGGTCAGAGGCGGGCGAGGAGGCGCGGTGCGTGCGGGTGCGGCGCCTGCGGGCCCGACGGAAAGCCGATCGCATAGTGACCGAACGGTACCACCGCGGCCGAATCGAAGCCGACGTAGCCATCAGGTGTCACACCGCCATCGCCAGAGCGACTGGTTTCTCACGATTGGAGTAGCCTACGCCACAGACTAAGCAAGGACGGAGGTTGCGATGCCGTCACAGAAGCCGCAGAAAGCGGTCCGCCCAATCGATCCGGGCCAATCCGGCTGGTGGCTCCTTGCGCCAGCTGGAGGCATCGTCGCCGGCGCAACCATCCTTACCTCAGCACACTCGGTCCTAAGTGGGCCGCAGCATGCGTGGAACTCAATGCCATCGGAATGCCATCGGAGGACTAACCGTCCCGACACCTCAGTTCCGCGAGCGGATCTCAGCAGGCTTCGCGTTCGAGGACGGCTTGAGGACGTCGAGGGTAACCTGAGGATGCTGCTGCGAAAGAAGACGGAAATGGGAAGTTCGATCTTTATCCAGGTCCAATTTATTGCGACTCCAGAGAATCGTTCCAAGGTCGAGCTCTTCGAGTCCCACTGGTTTGCAGAGCCAGGAGTCGACCAGGTCGTGATCCGCCACGAACGGACACATGCGGGACAGACGGTCCGGCATGACCAGTATCAGAATCGGGAAGAGTTGCGGCAGCCTTGCAGGTATCTGTGGGAGAGCGTTGTAACTATGCAGGACGGCACCGTGGTGCCCTGCTGCAAAGATTTCGACGCGAAGGCACCGCCGGGTAACGCTTTCGAGAAGGATCTGGGTGAGATATGGAATGGGGATGTTGTGCAGTCGATGCACCGCTCGCACATTGACACTAATTATGACGCCATCTCATTATGTGCGAATTATTCGGGATGGCAGGGAGAGCCAGCGTTCCCCGCGAAGGAAACTGAGGGAACGAGTTCGTGGATTCGCGCACTTGAAGAGTTCATTCCGCGACGAGCCACGACATATGAGGGTGTGGGAATGATGGTCGACACATTGTCGGTGGATATTGTGGCGCGGGTGCGACAGGCGGTAAATACCAACGAGTACTCCAGGTGCGAAATATTCGCTTCCCCTTTTGCAAATGTTTCGGTGCAGACACATCCCGCCCTCATGCCCCTTCTGCGCTCACACGTCTACTACCCTGATACACCATCGGCAGCAGACATCTTCTGGTCGGTAAGTGCCGTCGAGAGTGACTATCTCTGGGATTTCGCAGTCGAACAGTTAAATCCTGTATGGATGCCTGTCTTAGATTATGGCGCGGACGGTCATGTCGTCGATGTCGATCAACAAGCCCGCCTCATCATGATCCCGAGTACGAGAACCGTAATCGTCCGGGATCGCGCGGAGAAGAAGGTCTACATAGTTGGCAGAGATGTTCGAGGTCTTTTCGTAGAGCTGTATCGGGTTGTCCGGGGCGTTCACACGGCGTCGGCCATCAACAGCGGGGCGATGGCGTTCCACTCCTCGTCGGTTGTTCGCCAGGGTCATGGGGTCTGCTTCGTAGGTGATAAGGGCGCAGGGAAGTCGACGGCGTTGCTCGCTGCTGCCACGTCTCATCTCGACGGGCTGAGTATTCTTACGAATGACAAGGCGCTTCTCCATTTTGATCGTGACCTGGAGATCCTGGCGTGGCCTAGTGTTGTCAATGCGGGCGCGGGAAGCCTACTGGCTCTGGGCGGCGACCGCGTTCTCAAGCCGGAGTTTTCATTACCGGTATGGTGCGATGGTCTACCTACTTCTCGATCTTCCACTGATCGAGAAGTTGTCGACGGGCGATGAAGCTTCGATGCCCGCCAAAGTGATGTTGCTGCCGGAAGAGATGCGCCGTGCACTGGGTGCCTCGTTTTCCACTGAGGGCCGCATCGTCGCGATTATCGAGAGCGAGCTCGCGCTGGACGAGCCGCACAGCCGCTTCGAACTCGTCTTGGACGCCGATGAGCGAGCGAACCTCGTCCGCCGGAACGCGCTCACCGACTGGACCAATCATCCCGACTGGCTCGGTCTCATCACCACGTCTCCCGGGGAAGAGAGCGTCATGGGTCGGCTAGAGGAGGTGGCGGACGACGTCGTGATAGCAAGACTTCGAGTTGGGGTGATGGAAAAGATGTGACAAGGGGCCCTCATCGCCGCTTTCACTCCTCCAAGTCTCCTATCGAGTTGGGTACGGAGATCGCCGCAGGCCCGCTTCCCACTTACCACTTCGGGGTATATGCGCGCATTGTGCGGGACGGCCGGCTGTTGTGCGTGAAAAAGACACGCGGTCCCTACACTGGTCTGCTCGACCTCCCCGGCGGGCAACCCGGGATTCGCTGAGAACTGGGAAGATGCCCTCCGACGCGAGTTGACCGAGGAGGTGGGTGCCGAGTCCGTGTCCATCTCTAGTTGTGCTCGGTTCTCGCTACATGTCGAATTTAACGCCGCTGGCGAGAATATCGACTTCCACCACCATGGAGCCGTCGCAGATGTGCACCTGTGGAGCGCGCTTCCTGAACACGGAATGTCGTCATCGGACACGAATGGATGGGAGTGGTTCGATCTCGGATCAGGTGACCGATTGTGTCTCAGTCCCCTCGCACGATCGGTTCTAGACGGATGAGGGCAGTGGCCGTCCTCCGACAGAACTGCGACTCGCGGACGACTCGGAGCTCCAGGAGCTCCGTCCTGCGACGTCGACAGCCCACCACGCCACCCACCTCGGCAACTACGCCCAACTTCTCTTCGCTAAATCGGATGACATGAAAGCGATCAGCCTGGCTGAAAAAGCGATCACCCTCGCCAGCGATGAGGAGAGACCCTTACTAGCCGAATGCCATTTCTACCTGTTTGCCCATTCACCCGAGCACCGCAAAGGAGTCCGGAGGAGTCCTCAAGACCCTTCTGGCGGACGGTGTGACGACAGGCGACTGGTCATTCGAGATGAACCTGGAACGCGTCCGACGGGAGGAGGACCCTCGGCTGGAACTGCTCGAGGCGGTGGCTCAGGCACTCAGAGACGGCGATATGTCCCGGCTCGACGCATTCGAGGAGTGGCGCGACCCTGTAGGTCATCGTCGTCGGACTGGCCGCTGGGCTCGGGGCCGCGAGCGCGTCACAGCCGGGACACGCATGTGTCCTTGGTCCCTGCATTTGCTCGCTTGAGACACCCTTCACCTTCTAGGATGTCCGGTGAACACCGCCGTTCCTCCCCGGGGTCCCGCTGAGGCTCCCAGTGCCGGAACGGGAGACTGACGAGCTCCGAGGAGACC
>BNJT01001641.1_pt1 | contig 18170 bp, 18 predicted proteins | sample 8540491 | NCBI WGS metagenome assembly BNJT01 (sample SAMD00202455, study PRJDB9452) | human saliva metagenome | host: Homo sapiens | reverse complement strand
TAGTTTTATAAATGTCTATACATTATAAGTACAAGCAAAGTTAGCTTTTTACTTCAACAATGGGAAGATTTTTTTATCATTCGTTAAATAGGAAAAAAACACTTCTTAACAAGCAATGTTAAGAATATATTATTTAATCAAACAAACTTACTAAGAAAAATAGTCGTAATTATCGATTAACCCAGTTCTGCACTTCCAATCCTTCTATACGTGCAAGGTGTTTTACATTCTCTGTTGCCACTGGAATCTCCAACGTAAGTGCCGTAGAGGCAATATAAAGATCATTATCTTCTATCATTTGTCCCTTTCTTCGCAATACAGCTTTCTGACGACAGAACTCTTCGATACAAACAGAGAAAGGGATTATCTCAAGTTGGTTGAGCAAGTCTTTCAAAAGAGTACGGTTCTTTTCTGGATATGCACTACATTCTGCTCCATAAAGCAACTCGACAATAGAAATCTCAGACACACAACAGTTGCGCCACCCTGTTTCCAAGATGTGTTGCCGTACACTTTCATTCTTACGTAGGAGATGAATTAGAACATTGCTATCAAGCAAAACCTGACCATGTTGGCTCTTACTTTTCATACGCCTTCAAAGCTAATTGGTTCACTTGAACTGGAATTCTGCTTGATGATACCCATCAATTCTTCTGCAGTTTCGTTTCCTTCCCACTTCCCAAAAAACTTATTAAGCATTTCTTCTGTATAGGCTTCGTCGGACATTTCCTTGCGTTCTTCCTCAAGTACAGAGTTAGTAAGCTTCACAGCTAAGCCCAAACGAATATTCTTACTCATCGAACGCAATGCGTTCCAATACATACGTATCGTATTGTTCTCGATGTTTGTCATTGTGCCTGCCATAATTATACCTCCTGTTTATATTTTTCTGCAAAAATAATGCAAACGAGAGCAAAGAAAGCTTGCTTTCAATTTGCCGAGTGCAGCTTATTTTCTGCAAATATAACGTTTTCCTATGACAACTCCAAATCTACATCTTGGTTTTCACATTCTTATTACAACTGATAGGCGGAAGGAGTATTACACTATTACGCTCACAGCATAAGAGAATAACAGACCTATATCTAACAATACTTTTATTTTCAGTTTGCTGTCATTTTAACATTTAGACAGAAACCCTTGTAAACTAACCTATTACATCTTCATTCAGAGTGACAGAAGTGACAGGAAAATTATTATTTGAATCGTGTCCCTTCTCTGAAAAGTCTAAGGAGGCGAATATATTTCTCCAAATATAATCAATTGTGAGTTTTAGATTCTTATACCAGGCAACCGTAACAGCACATGATAAGAAACTTTATATTGAGAAACGAATTAACCATACTATAAAAAGCATATTATCACAATGTAATCAAACGAGGACTATGGCAAACTTCATAATAATCATCAAGGGAAGAACCATTTGAAAACACAATATCTCCGTATTTCTATTCCGTAAGCATCATGAGTATGACCAAACAAATGGTATTTAGGCTTGGTTTTCATCACTCTATTACGAAGAGGAGCATTCCCCCAATGCGTATTGTTACTTTCATCCAATATCATTACAGGAGGCTCATGAGTTACAAGAACGTCTATACCATAGGGTATCAAGCTCTCTGGATGATTATATCCTAAACCAAAGAACTTTACACCATTAATCTCACAACCTCGGTCTTGAAGGAAGTGAACATTATCTGGCATATCTTCTATTCCATCTGCCTCCCATAAGCAAAGATCGTGATTACCAACAACAAATAACTTATGCGGATAAGGTAGAGATATAAACCAATTCAGGAAATCCAGCACTTCCGCTTCCGTACCCATATTGGTAAAGTCACCGCAATGGACAAGAACATCGGCTTCAGGCATATCGGTCAACAGTTGATGCCGATTGTGTGTATCAGAGATTTGAAGGATTTTCATATCAAAGAACTATGAATTACCATTATCCCGCATAGGGTCCTCATCAAAACCTACAATATACTCTGTATGATGCTGACCACATTTAGGAGTAATTTGCCATTTGACTTCTACATTCTCTGGAAGTTGTTCAAAGAAAGAAGCTAACACCTTCATATCCTCCCTTAGCATATTTTCTTCTAAGCTTTGCAATTCTAACCCAAGCATTATAGTTCTAATATTATCACTATGTGATATGGGGGATATTGGGTAAATAGCCTGATCTAACGACGGAGCTGTTCCAGAAGTAATATAAGTTGCCAAACGAGCACACGTCCTAAAATCATTAAAGTCCATACTTATGATTCCTTTCGTTTCCATGAAATTATGGAAAAACATCAAAAAGTGAAGAATATTATCTTGCAAAGTATAATAGTGTGAGGTAAAAATATTGTAGAATTTCCACCTGTCCTTGAAAACTTTATACTGCGAAGTAGGGTGTAGGTCTAAAACAAAAATACTACCAACTAAACTATTATACTGTTTAATAAAAGCGTCTATTTCAGACATATATACTTCTGCATTGTCAGTAAAGACAAAAACAGCAAGGCATTCTAAAGGGCGTAAGTCATCTATATTATAAGTAACTATATCCTTATAAGGCTGCTGTAGACTGCTCAAAAACTCTGTAGCTTTATCACCAAAACAATGATAAGCAACAAATTGTGGATATGATTCCCCAAAATCCAGAAGTTGATTCAATTCTTCCATTTATTTCTTTTCTAAATCTTAGATTTTGAAACAAGATTCTATTTCACTAATCTTATTCTTTATCCACTTTAACACTTCTTCTTTTCCAATTGCTGGATATTGAGCTATATCATGCCAGTTGTTACCTTCGTTATCGGAAATCCAACTCCAACCATAAGGATAATTTTGGGTTGGTTCATGTGTAAAGCAATCTAATCTTTTTTGCAAAGGCATACAGCCCTCCTTTAACGTTACACCAATCCATATTTTTCTCCAATAGGCTTTATCATCTGTTTTTATTACGATTGCGTAGAAAACATTTAAATCTCGCCATAAAGCACCATTGTCATCTTGATGCTGTTTAAAGCCTATACCTATAAGAGGCTTAATTATATGTTCTTCTCTTAATTTATTTCCAATTTGTTTCTCCAACATTAGCAATTCTGATGTAGCATCTATATTATCAATGGCTTCATTAATAATACTTTTTTTGATATTCTGTATCCATATCTTGATAAGTAAGTTGTTTAATAATTGTGATATAGTCTTTAATGGTGCGATGAATAGGCTTTTGTGGATAAGTAGTCATTAACCTATCTAACAATCCTAATATATCCTGTGCATAGGAAAGTTTGATAAATTCAAAATGTCCCCCTCCCAATGAATATGAAGACGGTTCACTACCATCTAAAGTAAGATAAACTAATTTGAAATTATTTTCTCCAAACTGTTTCACCCCATAGTTATGATATCGAAGTAATTGATTAGGTTGGTCACATGCGTAGATTTTATTTTCTATGATAATACTATGCTTACCATCTTCAAGAATAATATCTATGCGACCTCCAGTAGTTTCTGTTACTTCACCTACATATCGTTCGGCAATACTCTCATTACAGTGTGTAATATAATTATCATCTACCTTTATAGCTGTAACAAGAAATTGCCTAAGGAATTCATTTCCCAAGCCATGGTTTGCTTTGGGATTGAATAATGTTGCAAGCAAACGTGAATGCAAACGCATTTCGTCAGAGCATATATTCAATGCCGAAAACACATTAAAGTTTTCTCCTTCTTTTTCTTCTTTTTGAAGTCTATCTTGCTCTGCATTATGCATGTCTGACAATTTAGAAAGTAGCTCTTTGATACTATTACTCACTAAAGTTTCCCACCCAAATAAATAGATAGAAAAATAACAGTTTGTCGAATTTTCTTTGTAAATTAGTAATCGCTAAAGAACTGATTTTAAAGACAAGACAACAAAACTGTTATGGAAGCAAAAATAGAGAAAATAAGTGAGTTATCCAAACTTTTGAGTGTTAAAACCCGAATGAGTGATGATTTATTTCATCTTTTTGGCAAGTTTGGCATCGGTCACCTATTATCTCGCCTTTCATTGGAGAAACAGGACGGAGTTTCGGCTTCGGAGTTGCTCCTCTCTTTGCCTCTTCCGCATTGTGGGCGAGAGCATCCATAGTATATGCAAACATAAGATATATGAGCTTTCAAATCATGGTAAGAACTGTTTCTATCGCATGATGATTCGCCCACAGATGGATTGGAGACGATTGATGAACCACTTTGCACTGCGTTATATGTGCCTATTGCGTAAGTATGGCGAAGTTCCTCAATCAGATACCACTACATGTTTCATTATAGATGACACCGTACTTGAGAAGAGTGGTGTGAGGATGGAGGGTATCAGTCGTGTTTTCGACCATATGAAAGGCAGATGCGTATTGGGCTACAAGCTGTTACTTTGTGCCTTCTTTGACGGCAAGACAACTATACCCTTTGATTTTTTTCACTACATCAAGAAAAGGGGAAGCAAGGCAACTACGGGCTGACAAGACAGCAACTCAAAAAGGCATATCACACCAAGAGGAACACCGGCAATCCTGATTATAAGCGCTTTCAAGAGTGTAAGATGTCTAAGCTGGAAGTTGCCATGGATATGCTTCGCCGTGGATGGAAGATGGGGTTACATGCGAAGTATGTGATTACCGATAGTTGGTTCACCTGCGAGCAACTTATGACATGTGTTAGAAGCATAGGTAAAGGGGCAATGCACTTTGTTGGACTTGCAAAAAAATGGGAAAGACAAAAATACACTATATCGGGCAAAAAGAAAAATGCTGCAGAACTCATTGCCACCTATGAACGTGAACGAGGAAAGAACTGTCGTAAATACAAATGTCGATATATTCAGCTCAACGGCAACTTAGGAGATATACCTATCAGAATCTTCCTCATCAAGTATGGTAGAAACTCCGCATGGAACGTTCTGCTCACCACGGATACAACGATGTCTTTCGTAAAAGCCTTTGAAGTGTATCAGATTAGATGGAACATAGAGGTGATGAACAAGGAGACTAAGCAATATCTCGGATTAGGAGGTTATCAAGGTTGTGACTTTAATGGTCAGATAGCCGACGCAACGCTGTGTTACCTTACATATACCGTCATGGCTTTGGAAAAGAGATTCACAGAATATCAAACCATGGGCGAACTCTTTTCGGATATGGAGGGTGATCTCATGGCACTCACGTTATGGAAGCGAGTTCTTACCTGCATCGAACGCATTCTTCGCATTTTAGGAGAAATACTTGGAATGACGCCCCAATACCTTATGGCTACAATCAGCGGAAACGACAAAGAGATGAGCAAAAATCCTTGTAATGGCTGAAGCGTTGGAAAAAAATGGGACGAAGTATGTGGATAGTCTGCATAACTTCTGTTAGGCATGTGTTAACAGTCAATGGATATGGGGAAGACAGACAAAGGAAAATGAGAAAAGTTAGTGTTTTAAGGGGTGGGAAACTTTAGTTACTCATAATAAACATATTTTAGTTAGATTTTCCCTCCATCATCTTATTCAACTCTTCCTCCTCCGTACCCATATCTGTTAAATGCTCTACTTATCATTATGGTTTGTAACAAACAATTCTCATTTGAAATGTTCAACAGGACAAAGATAAAAAAATAATATACGCAAAACACTACTTTGGTCTAAGAACATCAGCCTAATCTAATCGCAAGGCTGATAAGTTCGCAGAAATAGAAAGATATTTGAGAAATGGTATAATTGCTTCTCCTATATCCTCTTGACCAATTATACCTTCCAAATTTCCTTCTGACACTATAATAGGTTCAACAACAACCTTGTAACCATTTTCCATTCCTCCTAACGTGAGTTTATATATACCTTTATAAGCTTTTATATATTGCATATTAGGAGAATTCGTTATGTACACTGGGTACAGAAATTTCATTATTTCATATGGATTTAAGTAAGCATTAGAAAATTGAAATAAACATTTGTTGAGTGAAAGTAAATCCTCTTGTATCTTTTCCGTAGGCATACCACTTTCCATCATATAAATAATCAGATGAAATAAAGGTAAAGATGTTGGCATACTCCCCCCACTATAACAGTACTCAGGGACTTTAAAATAGCTATCAGTATCAAATTGTGTGAGTTTATATAAATCACGCAATGAACTCCCAGCAAGTTTTTCCCTAAAATGTTTAAGATGTGGCAATAATTCATGAATACCAAGTTTTTCTCCTAATTGTGCCTCAAAAGCTCGAATCATAATATATTTTATACTATATCTGAATGGCTCACGAGACAAGAATTTGCTCATATAGCCTTCATAACAAGCTTCCGCACCATAGAAATGATGAAATATATGCTTAGTCACATCATAGTCCATTACCAAGACAATGTTACTAAATCCAAATTTATTACCGACAATATCAGGTCTGTCACTATCGTCTATGTGCGCACTCACGACATTAAGAATTCTAAAAAGGTGCTTAGGGTCTAAACGGTCTAAGTCTTCTATTATCAATACTGGCTTCTTTGCTTTCTTCACTTTCCCATTTAAGGAATGATCTTGACTAATCCATTCAATAGCCTTTTTTATCAGTTTTGTATATCCATCTTCTTCATGAATACAGCCAGCTGTATTAGCAAACTGCGATAAATACTTATCTACGATGTGCTTCTTCTCATCATATTTTTTCTTTATCTCAAGGAACTTACTATAGCCTTCATTGCACAGCTCTCCCAGCGGTACCAAAGAAAGCAAGAAAGGCACAACAGATGTCAAGTCATTAAGGGTAAATACAGAACCAAATAAAGTATTTAAATCAATATTCTCAAACAACTTTTTTTTATGCAATTGTACAATAATATCTCTTTTAATATATTCAAACGTCCTCATTCTTTGCAACAGAATAGTTTACTGGATAAATAGTAAAGAACTCATATTTATCTTGCATTGCTTCATCCTTTCGCAACTCATTCAGCAAATAGGTTTTCCCATCGCCAAACTTAGCAGACAAGATTATTCTGTCTGTCGTTTCAAGATATTGGGCAAAATCGTTTAGTTTGCCTGATATATTAATACTATCTAATGTTATTTTCATAATTTGTCAGCTACTTTCGTATTTATAGATTAATAATGTTTAGAAGTGATTTAAGTTTAAATCATACGCAACAAACTAAACTTCGAGTAATAATCTTTGTACATCAAACCACCCTACTTATTTCCTAAGATTATATCCAAAACGGGATATATCTCTGCTTCGTTCTCGTATGGATAAACCTTAAAATAGGCGTTGCCATTCAGCATTGCGGAGATATTAGCTTTGCGCTTGTCATAGAAGATATGGACAGGGATATTCCGAGCCTCAGCGTATGCTAATTCATAACCGACGCCATGAGAGGGGTTCGTACATTCTGCTATTAGCATATCGGATGACCTAAGCCACTCTGTATCACGCTCATATATATGCACATCATCCTCTTTCGTACGTGCCTTAACGCTCAAATTCCCTAATCCGATATGCTCCGTCAACACCGTATCCGTCGCATTGATATAATCTATAATGCGCTTATACACAGCCGCATCCTCCCTTCCACCACGGATAGAACCTGCGAAATAAACCTTCTTCTCCATAAAAACAATGCTTTCGTTGATAAAAACTTATATGAGTAACACTCGCCCACAAAGATAATATTTTATTGTGAAAAATAGATGATTCAGATATCCAAAGAACTCTTTTACAATCCTCCTAACGATACAAAAAAGCTATCCATTTGCAAGCAATAAAACATAGGACGTTGGAAAAAAACATTTACATAAAATCAAATAAAACACCCGAAATAAAGGTAGGAAATATGTGTAAAAAAAGTAAGCCTTTAACAAGCAGGGAATCAATTAGTTACAAAAGGCAACACAGAAAAAGGTGCTTAATTGGTCTCCAAAAGGGCGTTAGTAAGGGGCTTAAAGGGCATCTTTTGCAAGCCAAAAGGGCGTTAATTGAAAGGCAATTAATGCCCTTTTGATTTTCGATATTAGAATTATCTTTACAAGACAGAATGACAGAATGAACAAATAATGACAGAATAATAAAAAAGACAGAAGGACAGAAAGAAAAAAGACAAAAGGAGATTTATTCGGTTCTTCCGAAATATGGAGTGATAGACTAAAACTCTTATATAATAGGCACACGGAGTCACTGAGGGAACGGAGGTAAACGCAATGTCACGGAGGTGCCGACGGCACCAAGAGCGACGGAGGTGTAGCGTACAGATTCTTGATAACTATTTTGGGATAAACGCTTTGTATATAAATTGCTAATAGAATTGGCAAACAAGCTCCGTCGCTCCATACACCGACGGTGCCTCCGTGACTTCCATTGGTTTGTTTTAATAATCCTCCGTCCTCTCCTTTTCTCCGTGTGACCTTTCGTCAGAGAACTAAGTTTGGACAAATCTTTATCACTCCAAATTCCGGAAGAACCATTTATTCTGTCTACATGGCATTGCTACGACCGAGTACCGAAAGTACTTCTGAGATTTATTCTAATTGTGCAACAAGTTGTTGCACGATTGAGCTTAATAGTAATGTTAGCTATGAAATCTATGGTTTTAGACACTTCTAATCTTCTTTCCTTTTTGCGTATTTCAATTTTGCTGTCACTGCTATCACTTAAAAACACAAGATAACTCACTGGTTTACATAGAAGTTACTTGAAATGTTAAAAGTGACAGCAAATCAAAACTAAACTTATATTGTGAGAAGTGTAATAGTTTCTCATATCAGAGAAGAGTTATCACTCCCTATATAGAAAGACACAAATATAAATACACGCATCCAATATTTGTACAGATTACTTTTGGCAGTTTGACAAGAAAGTATTACTTTTGCAATGGTTTTCAAAATGGAAACTAAGGGGTGCTTGCCTGTTTGGGCTTGCTGAGATTATACCCATTGACCTGATACGGATAATGCCGTCGTAGGAAGATCCCCCTTTATACTTTTTTCTTAAATCATCAACCTGGGATATGAAAAGAATTATCCTATTTACTGCTGCACTGACGTGCGTGGCAGCTATAAAGGCGCAAACAGTGACGGACACGCTGAGACAACAACATCTCGACGAGGTCGTTGTAGCAGGTGTTCGTGTACCAAAGAGTGCACCATACGCAGTATCTAATATCAAAAAAACGGAACTTGAGGCGTTCTCTAAGAGTGGACGTGAAATGCCATTCCTCCTCGCTCAGACTCCAGGCGTATTAGCTTGGGGCGAGAACGGACTCGGAACGGGTACGGCAGCAATGCGTATCCGTGGTGCTGCGGGCAGTAGAATCAATATTACGTTAGACGGAGTATCGCTCAATTCGCCTGAGGACCAGACGGTCTTTTGGGCAAACATGAACTCTTACGCATCGCTGATGAATAGTGTACAGATACAGCGTGGTATCGGTACTTCAACCAATGGTGACGGTGCTTTCGGTGGTTCGGTGTCGTTGGCAACGAGCGCACCAAGTAGAAAACCAAGCGTAGAGGTGAGTGGTTCATACGGCTCATACAATACGTATAACGCTGGTGTGAAGTTCTCTACAGGTTTGTTGTTCAATCATCTTGTCTTCGATGGAGCCTATCACGAGACCGCAACAGACGGATATGTCAACGGAACGAGTGGACGTTCGGGTTCTTACTATGGTGGTCTAACATGGTTGGGCGATAACTTCCGCATCAGCTATAAGAACATCGGCAACTTCGAGAAGACTGGACAAGCATGGAATGGTGTCGTTACGGGTAGCAATGACTTGAGTTTGATGGATGGTACATACGGTGTAAAGACCGGTATCACGACCTATAAAGATATGTATGACAGAGGTTTGGGCAAGTTCAACCAACTCTATGAATACCTGCAGACCGATGCTAACGGAGCCTTCGTTAAGGATGCAAACGGCAACTATCAGACAGCACGTTACACGATGCGTGACGGCTCATTCTGGAACAAGACAACGGATAATTTCTATCAGAATCATAACCTCTTATCGTTTGCTTTCCACCCTTCCAATCATTGGAGTCATAACGTAACCCTGCATTACACCTACGGTTACGGCTATTACAGCGAATTTAAGCATAACACAAAGTTTGCGAAGTTCGGCTTGGCATTCACTGATAGCAATGGTAAGTTTATCAAGAAGTCTGACTTCGTACGCCTGAAAGGTTTGTCACAGCACACCTACGGCATCGTTTACACCAGCAATTACAAGGACGAGAACTGGGATGTAACGGGTGGTCTGAACTTACAGCAGTTCCGTGGCAGTCACTTCGGCTACCTTACTTATATAAAGAATGAGGAGGCAGATGCGAAATATCGTGCTGGTGGCAATGATTATAAGTATTATGATTCTAAGGCACATAAGTATGATTACAGTGGATTCTTCAAGGCAAAATACAACTTTGCAGACTATTGGAACGTGTTTATGGATTTGCAGATCCGTCATGTAGAGTATATGACCGATGGTCAGAACGACCGTTTCTATAAGGTCGGAAGTGGCTATCAGAACCAACTCTTAGACATCAGCGAGCGTTATGACTTCGTCAATCCGAAAGCGGGAATCAGCTATTATCGTGGCGGTCACAAGGCATACGTTTCTATTGCGCACGCCAGTCGTGAGCCAGAACGTAATAACTTCACCAACAACGGTAGTTATCCAGCACCTTCGCCAGAGCGTATGATGGATATCGAAATGGGCTATCAATACAATGGTCGCAACTGGAGAGCAGGGGTAAACCTCTATTATATGGACTATAACAACCAGTTCGTACAGACAGGTGCGCAGAGTGATATCGGTGAGAATCTGACCACAAACATCAAGAGCAGCTATCGTATGGGTGCTGAGTTGGAGGCAGGCTGGAGCCCATTGTCATGGTTGACCGTTGAGGGTAACGCTGCTTTGAGCCGTAATATCATCAAGGACTTTGACGAGATGGCAAGTGTAGACTGGGAGTCTTCATTCCGTAAGATTCATTACAACCACTCTACTTTGGCATTCTCACCATCAGCCATCCTCAATGGTATGCTCAATCTCCATTACAAAGGCTTTGAGGCAGTATGGCATACAAACTTCGTCAGTCGTCAGTATCTCGACAATACCGAGAACATGACACGTTCGTTACCATGCTATTCACAGACAAACATCAACCTCAGTTATACCCTTCGTCCTACCAAACACATTGCTGGTTTGAAGGAAGCTGTCTTCGGTGTGAACCTCAACAACATCTTCAATCGCCATTATGCAGCCAGCGGATGGGTGTATAGCTCAATCCTCGACAACAACGGTCATCCTAACGAGAACCGTTATACGCAGATTGGTTTTATCCCAATGGCAGGCTTTAATGTGATGGGAAGTGTTGCGGTGAAGTTTTAAATAGAACAAAACCTAACAACTGGCCCCTCCCCTTCCCTCCCCGAAGGGAGGGGCGTAGATAACGAGATACCCCTTGTGATTAACATGAGTTTACAAGTAGACATGTTTACATGTAAACAAGTTGTCCTGCTTGAGTGTTGACTCTTTTTTTACAAGCAATCTACAAGCATACGGTACATTTCACGCCCCTCCCTTTGGGGGAGGGGAAGGGAAGGGGCAGTTGGTGGACCGGTTTGTTGTTGGTTTGTTATTGGTTTGTTGTTGGTTTGTTGTTGGTCGCTTTTCTTTCATATTCATTATGACATTAGACATGCTGGGCTGCATCGTCGGCCTAATTTACATCTATCAAGAATACAAAGCGAGTATATGGCTTTGGTTGACGGGGATTATTATGCCTGTCATCTATATGTTTGTCTATTACGAGGCAGGACTGTATGCGGACTTTGGAATGCAGATATACTATACCTTAGCAGCCATCTATGGCTTTTTGTATTGGAAGTTCGGAAGGAAGAAAGGGGCGGAGGAGATTCCTATCACACGCTATCCTCGTCGGTTGATACTCCCCTCACTGCTTGTCTTCCTCCTTCTCTGGGCTGCACTCTATCTCATCCTCATCAAGTTCACTAACTCCAACGTACCTGTATTAGATAGCTTCGGCAATGCACTCAGCTTCATCGGACTATGGGCGTTAGCAAAGAAATACATCGAACAGTGGTGGATATGGATTGTTGTCGACATCGAATTGGCAGGACTTTATGTATATAAAGAGATTCCTTTCACCGCAGGATTATATGCTTTCTATGCTGTTATTGCTGTGGCAGGGTATTTTAAGTGGAAGAGGAGCCTCCCCCAACCCCTCCGAAAGGAGGGGAGTGCAAATAGGGAAGACCTCTCCTAAGCCCTCCAAAAGAGGGGAATGCCTAACGGAATAAAGGTTCCTTCAAAGTTATCCAAAACTACCTTCATAGGTTGAAGGAGGAGTTACTGCAATAAATAAAGATATACAACACATCTCGAAGGAGGGCTTATAACAATATAGAACAGCAACGCAAATGATTATCAATAACAAAAAGAAATAAGAACGGACAACACCAACACATTCCCAACGAACACTCCGTTAGGCACTCCCCTCCTTTCGGAGGGGTTGGGGGAGGCTTTAGTTCCGTCATCCTTGCTGCTGGCGACTTCCCAACCCACATCCTACCCCTTCACATCCTACGTACTACGGAGAATCTAATTGTATGTGATGGTGCTTTGAAGGATTTATTGGAATATGATATAGAGCCAACAGCAGTGGTGGGCGATGGCGATTCACTTTCAGAAGAGTTGAAGCAACGCTATGCACACATCTATCATCCGATTTCAGAGCAGGAGTTTAACGACCTAACCAAGGCTACCCTCTTTGCTCGTTCACACTTGAAGATGGACGCATCTACACATACTCGTCCTCGCTTCTGCTACCTCGGAGCAACTGGCAAGCGTGAAGATCACACCTTGGGCAACATCTCTCTCATGCTCTATTACTATCGCCAGTTGGCTATCGACCCAGTGATGATTACCGATTATGGTTATTTTGTCGCAGCATCAGGTACAACTCGTTTTGAATCATTCCCCGGACAGCAAGTAAGTATCTTCAACGCAACCTGCAAAGAACTAAGTAGTAACGGACTAAAATGGGACGTCTATCCATTCAGCGAACTATGGCAGGGAACGCTAAACGAAGCCTTATCGAATGAATTTACAATCCAAGCGGATGGTGATTACTTAATTTACCGTACGCATAAAATATAACAAACCTTTTCTACAAATCAAAAATGCCATATCTTCATCTCCGTAGGGAGATGTCGATATGGCTTTATTTATAACCGAATGTAAGAAGTTTTATTATACTAAGGGGCTTATTCTCTCACCCCAATTATAGTAAGAAACAAGGTTTTATTTCACTACAACCTTCACAGACTTACCACCCTGACGCTTTACATAAACACCAACAACAGGCTTCTCAACCTTCACACCACTCAATGTATAGTAAACTGCATGTGTATTATTTGCTGTCTCTACAGTGCTAATCGCTGTTGGATCAACCTTAGTAAATGACACTGTCATCGCAGCAACATCAACGGTAACATCGTATGTAGCCTCCTCTGTGATGTTCCATTTGTTATCATCACCACCAAAGACAATCTTACCCTCGTCTGACAAGTCGCGCAAATAGAACATCTGGTCGAAGCCAGCATAAACATTTGTACCGAATTTCAACTCACCAGCCTTCAACTCTGTTCGTGCTGAGAACTTAGCAGGATTAGTTGCATCTGCCTTCATAATCGTACCTTCACCGATACTCCAACCGCCCTTTGTAGCACTACCAATCATCCACAAAGCAGTGTGTTTCAAATCTGTTGTCTGATAAGCAGCCTTGGTAACAATCACTTTTTCTCAGCCAAGTTACAAACAATCTCGTAGTTAGCAGACTCAGAAACACTAAACTTATTATCATCAGCATTCTCATCGCTACTAACCAATGTAGCTGCAACACCCGACTGTAATGTCACGGAACTTACTCCAGCACGATACTCCAACTTACCCCAATCAAGCTCAGTCAAGAACTTAAACTCCTTATTTGCATCTAAATGAACAGTTGCCTTGAAGACATCAGCATTCTCATCAGACTTCTGCATAACGGTAGATTGACCAAGATTCCAACCACCCCACGTAGCCTCACCGACAATTACTAAGCGGTCAGCAGCTTTTTGCAGACAATGCGCCAACAACAAATAAAGCGCAACATAAAAATAGATTTTGTAAATGTTTTTTTAATCCCATAAAGTTATATATTTAAAAGGTTATTAAAATCAGATTTTATCTCATAATATAAATCGAATCCTCTTACTCACCAATAATGATTTAGGCTTCTTTCCTTCCTTTTCGACTACAATATTACAAAGAAAATACGACACAAAAGGTGAGTACAAACTTTCCACTGATATAATATAAACCAATATAAGCCTTTCTATAACCTTTTAAAACTCAATATAAATCATAACAATCTATATATCAGACATATAACAACAAACAAAAAAACCCACAAAAAAAGCACTACTTTATAGAAAAATATAAAGTAAGAAATAACATTATAAAACAAAAAGAGAAATCAATTTAACCCAAATCTGTCATTAAAGCCTAAACATATTGTAACCTAATGACCAAATTGGAATTAATAAGTAAGAGTCTTCAGTAATTTAGAATAATAAGGCTTTCTCTTAAGTTTAGCATTTCAATAAATGTCAAACAGAGAAGCAGAGAACATAGAGGATTATTAAAAACAAAGTCATAGAAGACACAGAGATACCGTCGCGGCATGAAGTAACGGAAAATATTTACAAGTTTGATTAGAGATTGCAAACTCAAAGCATTTATCCCAAAACTTATCAGTAAACTTATGTTTCATCTCTGTATCTCTTTGTCCATCGCCATCTCCGTTGTATTGCGTTTAGCTCAACTTACTTTTATTTTCATTTGCTGTCATTTTAACATTTGCGTAGAGTTCATTGTAAATCAACAAGTTAAACACCCACAACCGATGACAGAAGTGACAGGAAAGTTTGTTTTGAAGTGCCAAACTACAAATATAGCGACTTTGTTTGATATATCGTTATTTTTACGTTTTTTTAAGTATTATTTTATATTTTTTTCACTCTATACTTGGACGCAATCATAAAAAACATTATTTTTGCACAAGAATGTTAATTTAATGTTCTGCAAATGATGAGACAGGTATACTTTTTCTGAACAAAAATAACTACCTACCTTGACAATAGAATTATCTTACATTTAATGTTTATTCAAAAAATCAATTAACAACAATGATTATGAAAACAAGTAGATTAACCTTACAGCGTTTTTGCGTGATTATCATCGCTATGCTGGGTGCTTTTTTTGCATTTCCTCAAAGAGTGCAGGGACAGACAATACAAGCCTATGTACAGCAAAGCCCTGACAAGTCGACACTTACTTTCTACTATGACAGCCAGCGTAGTAGTAGAGCAGGTGCCACGTGGGGGGTCAATGACAAAGATGCCCAATTTAATTCAATTCCTCTTTGGGCTGGCGAACACAGTTCCCCTAACACTAAGACCACAAAGGTTGTGTTTGATGCTTCTTTCAAAAATTACCGTCCAACCACCACTGCTTATTGGTTTTACTTCTATCAGGCATTGACTACTATTGAAGGATGGGATAATCTCAACACCTCTGATGTGACAGATATGATGTCTATGTTTGAGAAGTGTAGCGCACTTGAGACACTTGACCTCAAGACCTTCAACACAACTAAAGTAGTAGATATGAGAGCGATGTTTCAAGATTGTAGTGCTTTAAAGACGCTCAATGTCACGAGTTTCAACACCGAAAGTGTGAAGCTTATGGGTTCAATGTTCGAAAATTGCAGTTCTCTTGAGACACTTGACCTCAAGAGTTTTGATACTAAAAATGTGGAGGATATGGGAGGACTGTTCAAGACATGCAGTACTCTAAAGACACTTGACCTTAAAAGCTTTGATACAAGAAATGTTCAGAGTATGAGTTCTATGTTTAAAGGATGTAGTGCGCTTGAAACCCTTAATCTTGAAAGTTTTGATACAGAGAATGTTCAGTATATGAATTCTATGTTTGAAGGATGTAGTGCGCTTGAAACCCTTAATCTTGAAAGCTTTGAGACTAATAATGTTGATGATATGCGCAGCTTATTCTATGGATGCACTGCGCTGAAAGTATTGAATTCAAAAGTTTCAATACTGTGAAGGTGAAGGATATGTGCAATATGTTCAGAGAGTGTAAGTCCCTTGAAACACTCAATCTCAATCACTTTAATACGAAGAAAGTAGAGAATATGGCATATATGTTCAAGGATTGTCAGAAACTTACTACCATATTCTCTGCAAGGGCATGGGAATGTGAGTATTCCCCAAGTATGTTTACTGGCTGTACCAAACTTAAAGGTGTGGTGGCTTACAATGCCGACAACACTGATGCAGCTATGGCAAACCCTGAAACGGGATATTTTAAGAAGGTAGCACAACCTTATGCACAACTAAGTCCAGACAAGACCACACTTACTTTTTACTACGACGAGCAGCGTAGTACCCGGACAGGAACCACTTGGAACATTGATGAGGTACGTAAATATTATTATGATCATCCAGGATGGGCTGGTGTATACGATTACCCAAATACCACAACTACCAAGGTGGTGTTTGATGCTTCGTTCAAGAACTACTATCCGGGTAAGTACAACTTATTGGTTTAGAAATTATCAGGCTCTTACTACTTTCGTAGGCTGGGAAAATCTTAATACAGAAAACGTAAGAAATATGTCATGCATGTTTATGTGCTGCAGTGCATTGGAAACTCTTGACCTCAGAAAGTTCAATACATCAAAAGTAAAGAATATGCATAGAATGTTTGATGAATGCAGTTCTCTGAAAACACTTGATATTAGAAACTTTAATACTGAAAATGTGAGGAATATGGCTTGCATGTTTCTGGAATGTAGTGCATTAAAGACGCTCGATCTCTCTAACCTCAATACAAATAAGGTAGAATATATGGATGCTATGTTCCGTAGAAGTAGTTCTTTAACAGAACTTAATCTTTCCAACTTCAATACTGACAGAGTGAACAGCATGGAAGATATGTTCATGCAATGTGAAAGCTTAAAGTCACTTGATATCAAGAGCTTCAACACGACAAATGTAAAAAATATGCATAGTATGTTTTCCGGTTGCAAGCCTTACAATCACTTGATATCAAGAATTTCAACACTACAAATGTGAAGGATATGAGCTTTATGTTTCGTGGATGCGAAACATTGAAAACACTTGATCTAAGAGGATTCAATACAGATAATGTGAAGAATATGGACTATATGTTTAAAGATTGCGAAAATCTTATTTCTATCCTTTCTGAAAAGACCTGGGTGTGTAATCAGTCTACAAATATGTTTACTGGTTGCACTAAACTTAAAGGTGCTGTGACTTATGATGCCAGTAGGACAGATGCCACGATGGCTAATCCTGAAACAGGATATTTTATTAGGGAGGCTACAAGCATAGAGCAACTAAAAGTTAATAGTCGAACCGCCCAAGATATATATTCTCTTCAGGGCATACGGATGAATGGTAACCCTAAACAGTTTTCTACTGGTGTCTACATTGTTGGTGGAAAGAAAATCTTAATCAAGCGTTAGGGACTACTACACCAAAGACAGATAAACCAAATAAATACAGTCTTCATAAACTTGGAGAAATATACTTATCCTCCTAAATTTAAAACCTTGACAAATATCATACGAAGAAAGGGGAGACACCAGAAATTATTAAAATAGGGTCTTCAGCAATTTGGAGTGATACCGTTTGAGGTTAGAACTTTGAAGATAGGTCACACAGAGCAAAAGGAGAACACAGAGGTTTTATATAGTTGCAATCGTTAGGCACAGAGGCACCGTTGGTGTGTGGAGGAACAGAGGATATCTGCGAATTTTATTAATGTTTTGTCTACTTCATTACAAAGCAATGGTTTGCAAGATTTCTTAAAACGTTTATTCGTTTATTACCAAAGCTATCAGCAATATGTACACTACATCACTGTCGCTCTTTGTGCCTTCGGCACCTCCGTGAGATTGTCTGCTTTCACCTCCGTGTTCTCCCCCTCTCTGTGTGACTTTTATATGTAGTAGGCTTAATTTATCACTCCAAATTCGGAAGAACCAATTGTAAGA
>BNJT01002403.1_pt1 | contig 18246 bp, 32 predicted proteins | sample 8540491 | NCBI WGS metagenome assembly BNJT01 (sample SAMD00202455, study PRJDB9452) | human saliva metagenome | host: Homo sapiens | reverse complement strand
GTATTGAAAAATTTCGCTACAATTCTGAAAGATTCAGAATTTAATGATAGCGAAAAATCACTTCATCAAAAACCATTTAAAAACAATTCTAAGACTAATTTGTTTTAAAACGGTTTATGACTTATAATTATGCTTATCTGCGGTATTGGCGCAGGAAGCGTCATTTTTCTTGGATCTGAGCTAGCTCATCTACCCGAGGCAGATAAACGATTCGGAAATGATCTGGATCCTTCCAGTTAAAGCCTCGTCCATGGACAAGGAGAACTTTTTCCTGCTTGAGGAAATCCAAGACAAACTGCTCATCATCATCGATACGGTACATTTCTCGATCAATCTTCGGGAAGATGTAAAGACCCGCCTTAGGTTTGACTGCAGACAAACCTGGAATATCTTGAATGGCATTGTAAATGAAGTTTCTGTTGTTCATAACATCGGGCCACCTGGCAAAAAGCAATTCGTCTACTGACTGGTGCCCACCTAGAGAGGTTTGTACGACTTGCTGGGCCAACACGTTAGAACAAAGGCGCATATTGGAAAGCATATTGAGGGCCTTCGATATAGCCTTTAACGTGCCGCTTAGGGACCAGATAGTACCATCCAGCCAACTCGAAGCCAGCGATACGATGAGATTTTGACAGGCCATTCATGCTGACACAGAAAACATCAGGTGCCAAGCTTGCCACAGGCGTATGCACATGTCCATCCATCACCATGCGGTCATAAATCTCATCCGCAAAGATAATAAGATTGTTCTGGCGAGCAATTTCACGATCTCTAGCAAAAGTTCCTTAGGATAAAGTGCGCCCCGTTGGATTGTTAGGATTGATGATAATGATAGCCTTAGTATTAGAAGTGATTTTTGACTTGATGTCATCAATATCTGGATACCATTCTGCCTGCTCATCACAGACATAGTGAACCGCATTCCCACCAGCCAGACTAACTGCAGCCGTCCAGAGCGGATAGTCCGGCATTGGCACTAAGACCTCGTCTCCATCATCCAAGAGTCCCCTGCATAGACATAACAATCAGCTCGCTGACTCCATTTCCAAGATAAATATCATCGATATCAACATTAGGGAAATTTCTGAGCTGGCAATACTGCATAATGGCCTTTACGGGCCGAGAAAAATCCTTTAGAATCAGAGTAACCCTCACTGTCACGCGCATTCATAATCAAATCATGAATGACCTCGTCTGGAGCAGTAAAGCCAAATTCAGCTGGATTTCCTGTGTTCAGGCGGAGAATTTTTTCTCCGTTGGCCCGCATCCGCATCGCTTCATCCAAAACTGGCCCACGAATATCATAGGCTACATGCTCCAGTTTGCTGGACTTATTAAATTCTTTCATCCTATTTTCCTCAATTCATCTGAATGATTTTATTATACCATCAGAGATTGACAATTAGGAAGAATCTAAGAACGCTCCATTCAACTAAAATAAAGCTTCTAATTTAGGAAAATACACTTGTCCATCATGATAATTTCACTTGATTTCTGAATTTCATTTGCAGCTTTACTCTGAAAAGGTTTTCACAATATAAGTGAAGATATAAGAAACTCGAATCTAGTATTCGACAAAAAGATGGAGGTAGCTTTATGACTCAACAAAATATGAAAAATATCATGGTCGCTGTTGACGGCTCTCGCGAAGCAGAACTCGCTTTGTAAAAAGGTGTTAATGTAGCACTGAGAAATGCTTCTCGTTTGACAATTGCTCATGTGATTGATACACGGCTCTCCAAAAAGCGTCTCAACCTTTTTGACGCCGAGGTCTACGAAGACCTCCAAGAAGAAGCACAGAAGTTGATGACAGAATACAAGGAAAAAGGCGCAAAAAGCTGGGGTCAAATACGTCGATATCGTCATTGAATTGGGCAATCCCAAAACCCTCCTGTCAACTGGACATTCCTGACGAACACAAGGTTGATTTGATTATGGTCGGAGCTACTGGTCTCAATGCCTTTTGAACGCCTCCTAGTCGGCTCATCATCTGAGTATATCCTTCGCCACGCTAAAGTGGACTTACTAGTCGTTCGTGACAAAGAGAAAACATTCTAAAATATCTAGTAGGTTGCTGCAATAGCTATGCCCTACTTTCCTCATAACTATAAGTTGAAATCCCTCATTAGGTTAGCCTAGTGAGGGATTTGTGTTTTAGAAGGATAAAAATCTTATTTCAGCTTGCTCTTTAAATACTGACCAGTATAGCTGGCTGGATTGGCTGCGACTTCCTCTGGTGTACCTGTCGCAATGATCGTTCCACCACCGACACCGCCTTCCGGTCCTAGGTCGATGATATGGTCTGCCGTTTTGATAACGTCCAGATTGTGCTCAACAACGAGGACCGTATTGCCATCATCCACGAAGCGAGCTAAAACCTTGAGCAAACGAGCAATGTCCTCTGTATGAAGCCCTGTCGTCGGCTCATCCAAGATATAGAAGGATTCTTACCAGTCGAGCGCTTGTGAAGCTCTGCTGGCCAGCTTCATCCGCTGAGCCTCACCACCTGACAAGTTGCTAGGCTGGCTGCCCCTAGAGTCACATAGCCTCAGCCCCACGTCTTTGATGGTCTGGAGTTTGCGGGCAATCTTGGGGATGTGCTGGAAGAATTCTACCGCATCATTGACCGTCATGTCCAGAACTTGGGAAATATTCTTCCCTTGTAGTGGACTTCCAGAGTTTCACTGTTGTAGCGAGTACCGTGGCAGACCTCACAGGCCACATAGACGTCAGGCAGGAAGTGCATCTCAATCTTGATAATTCCATCACCCGAGCAGGCCTCGCAGCGACCACCTCTTGACGTTAAAGCTGAAACGGTTCTTTCTTGTAGCCGCGAATCTTAGCTTCATTAGTCTTGGCAAACAGATCGCGAATATCGTCAAAGACTCCAGTATAAGTAGCTGGATTAGAGCGCGGTGTCCGACCAATCGGACTTTGGTCAATATCAATTAACCTATCCACATGCTCAATACCACTGATGTTCTTGAACCTGCCTGGCTCTGGCAGAGTTGCGGTTGAGTTTCGAGCGATGGCCTTTTTGAGAATCGAGTTGACCAGCGCTGACTTACCGGATCCAGAAACTCCTGTCACAGCGATGAATTTGCCCAAGGGGAATCTACGTGATATTCTGCAGGTTATTTTCCTGCGCCCCTGTCACTTCAATAAAGCGGCCATTGCCTACACGGCGTTCCAATGGTACTGGGATTTCGCGCTTACCTGACAAGTATTGGCCTGTGATGGATTTCTTGTTCTTAGCCACCTGTGCAGGAGTACCCGCTGACGACGATTTCACTGCCGAAAACACCGGCTCCTGGTCCGACATCAATCAGCCAGTCAGCCTCCTGCATGGTGTCCTCATCGTGCTCAACCACGATGAGGGTATTACCCAAGTCGCGCATCTTCTTGAGGCTGGCAATTAGGCGGTCATTGTCACGCTGGTGTAAGCCAATAGAGGGCTCGTCTAAGATATAGAGGACACCACTCAAGTTCGAGCCGATCTGAGTCGCCAGCGAATCTCGCTGACTCTCACCGCCTGATAAGGTTCCAGCCGAGCGAGACAGGGTCAGGTAATTGAGACCAACGTTATTCAGAAAGGTCAGGCGATCATGAATTTCTTTGAGAATAGGCCGCGCAATAGTAGCTTCATTGTCAGTCAAGTGAAGCTTTGTCCAACTGAAGCAAATGATCTGCAATGGACAAGTCTGAAATATCACCGATGTGCAAGCCATCTTCGCCGCCAACCTTGACAGACAAGGCCTGGGGACTGAGTCGATAACCATGACAAGCTGCACAAGTCAGCTCATTCATATAAGCCCGCATCTGCGTCCGAGTAAAATCACTATTGGTTTCATGGTAGCGACGGTTGATATTGGTGACAACCCCCTCAAAAGGAATGTCAATATCGCGCACGCCGCCAAATTCATTTTCATAATGGAAATGGAACTCCCTGTCCATCTGAGCCAAAGAAAATCAACTGCTTTTCTTCCCTCAGTCAGCCCCTCAAAAGGCTTGTCCATATCAATGCCAAAGGCTGCCATAGCCTGCTCCAGCATCTGTGGATAGTAGTTGGAGGAGATGGGGTTCCAAGGCGCTAGCGCTCCTTCGCGCAAAGTCTTGCTAGAATCTGGCACGACCACATCTAGATCCACTTCCAGTTTAACTCCCAGACCATCGCAGTCTGGACAAGAGCCAAAAAGGCGCATTGAAAGAAAAAGAGTCGCGGCTCTAGCTCTGGGACTGTAAGCTACAAACTGGACAGGCATAATGTCTGAAAAGAGCAGTTCTTGGCCGTCCATGGTATCAATCACCACATAGCCCCTCAGCAATCCGCAGAGCTGCTTCGACCGAGTCAAAGAGGCGACTGCGCACTCCTTCCTTGATGACAATTCTGTCCACCACAACTTCAATATCATGCTGCTTGCTCTTAGAAAGCTCTGGCACTTCTGTTACATCGTAGACATCGCCATCCACGCGTACCCGGACATAACCGTCTTTCTGAATCTTATCAAAAACGGTCTTATGCTGGCCCTTTTTCTTGCGAATGACCGGCGCTAAAATCTGCAGCCGCTGACGCTCTGGCAATTTAAGACCTTGTCGACAATCTGTTCAACAGACGAAGCCTTAATAGCTCCATGTCCATTGACACAGTAGGGCGTTCCAACACGGGCATAGAGCAGCCGTAGGTAATCATTAATTTCGGTAGCTGTTCCCACTGTTGAGCGAGGATTTTTACTAGTCGTCTTTCGGTCGATGGAAATAGCCGGGCTAAGACCATCAATCGAGTCCACATCCGGCTTTTTCCATATTGCCCAAAAACTGCCGAGCATAGGCTGATAGACTTTCCACATAGCGGCGCTGCCCTCAGCATAAAGGGTATCAAAAAGCCAACTAGACTTATTTCGAACCAGACAGACCAGTCACCATGACTAGCTTATCTCGGGGATTTCTACATCAATATTTTTTAAATTATGAGCTCGCGCTCCATGAATCACAATTTTATCTTGCATCTCTTCCACACTTTACCTTTAAACTTCTTCTATTATAGCAAATTTTTCTGCAAACTTTTTCCCAAAAGACTAGAATTTGTAGTATAATAAGACGGTGCTTATAAACGATTCTAGGAGGAGATATGAAGCAAGTATTTTTATCAACAACAACCGAGTTCAAGGAGATTGATACACTTGAATCGGGAACTTGGATAAATATGGTAAATCCTTCCCAAAATGAATCTTTAGAAATCGCAAACGCCTTTGGCATTGACATAGCTGACTTACGGGCACCCCTCGATGCCGAGGAAATGTCTCGGGTCACCATCGAGGATGAATACACACTGATCATCGTAGACGTACCCATCACTGAGGAGCGGAATAACCAGACTTACTATGTCACTATCCCGCTTGGTATTATCATCACAGAAGAAGCTATCATCACGACTTGCTTGGAAAAAGCTGCCCCTGCTGGATATCTTTATCCACCGTCGCTTGCGTAACTTTTATACTTTCATGCGGTCACGTTTTATCTTTCAGATTCTCTATCGCAATGCCGAGCTATATCTGACAGCCCTGCGTTCCATTGACCGCAAGAGTGAGCAGATTGAGAGCCAGCTGCACCAGTCAACTCGAAATGAAGAACTGATTGAGCTCATGGAGCTGGAAAAGACCATCGTCTATTTCAAAGCCTCCCTCAAGACAAATGAGCGCGTGATTAAAAAACTAACCAGCTCTACTAGCAATATCAAGAAATACTTGGAAGATGAGGATTTGCTGGAAGATACCCTGATTGAGACCCAGCAGGCCATCGAGATGGCTGATATTTATGGAAATATCCTCCACAGCATGACAGATACTTTTTGCTTCCATTATTTCCAACAACCAGAATAATGTCATGAAGACACTGGCTTTTGGTAACCGTTGTTATGTCCATCCCTGACCATGCTCTTCTCAGCCTATGGGATGAACTTCAAAGATAATGAACTGCCTCTAAAATGGCGAGCCACATGCCTTCTGGATTATCATGTTTATCGCCTTTGCTCTGAGTGGCTCTCTGACCCTCTACCTCTTCCATAAAAATTATTCTAACCACCAGAAAGGGACTCTATGTCACAAGTAGTATCAGACAAACTAACTAAGAAAAAAATAAGGAATTTCTCCACATCGCTACTCATCAACTCCTCAAAGATGGCAAATCCGATGAAGAAGTAAAAGCAATCTTAGAAGAAATCATTCCAAACATTTTAGAAAAATCAGCCAAGGGTATCCCTGCTCGTGCTCTCTACGGTGCACCAACTTACTGGGCCTCTTCCTCACTGCTAAGGAGCGCTATGACGCCGAGCATCCAAAACAAAACGATGATCCAAAATGGATGATGCTGGATTCCGTCCTCTTCATTTTCGGTTTCTTCACCGTTCTGACTTCCATCGTCAATTTGGCATCTTCTCGACCGTCTGTTTACGGCATGACGACACTTGTCTTTGGTAGTATTGTCGGTGGTCTCGCTTTCACGCCCTCTATCATTTCGTTTACCGTTTTTACGGACCAGATACTGAGCGTAGCCAGCGTCCACATCTCACTCAAATCTATCCTTATCATGCTAGCAGCCATTGGTCTTTGGACCCTTTCAATCATTGGTTCTAGCCTACTGCCCGACTCTCTCAACCCACATTTTTCAAATATCGTCGTTGCCATCATCGGAGGGATCACCCTAGCACTCCGTTTCTACCTCAAGAAACGCTTCAATATCAAGAGTGCAACCATGGGGCCAGCGAAATACTCATAGCATAGAAAAAGAGGTTTTGCAACCTCTTTTATTTTGCCCTTTTTGAAAAGTATAAGACCAAGTCGTCGTTATTCTCGCACGAAACATAGGGCGTGAGTGGCTGATTTTGAAACCAAACTCCTGACCCACCTGGCATATAACCGCGACCTACATATAGTCGTTGTGCTGGACCATAGCCTTTATGCAGGCCAACTCCCAAGCTGACAACATCTGAATAATGCTGCGCTGCTTGCTCAGCTTTGTCCAATAAAGCTGTCCCAATTCCTCGCTTTTTGGAAACTTTTCAAAAACATTAAAATCCGTTAACTCAGGATAAAGGCCAGCGAAAGGCCCATGCTTTGCCAATGGGATGACTGTAATGTAGCCAGCCAAAAATTCCCCAACGACTGCCACTAAAACTTGGCGTTCACCCGCCTCTTGCTCCAGAAAGTAATTTTTTAAAATCTCTCTCCGACCAGGCCAGCCTTGCTGGATAAAAGCATTCGATAAGCCTTCAATATCCTCAAAAAGCATCTTTCTGATGGCTAGTTCTTCTGTCATGGCAAGCCTCCCATATCTCGATAGTTGCTCCTATTATAGCACTGTCCCTTCCTATCATCAAGACAGCAAAAATCCCTGCTAGAAGCAGGGATTCATATTAGTCTTCATTTACGAAAGGCATCAAAGCCATTACGCGAGCGCGTTTGATAGCTGTTGTTACTTTACGTTGGTTTTTAGCTGAAGTTCCTGTTACACGACGAGGAAGGATTTTCCCACGTTCTGAAACGAAACGGCTAAGAAGCTCAGTATCTTTTGTAATCAACATATTCAATCTTTGTTTGCTGCGATGTAATCAACTTTTTACGGCGTTTGAATCCGCCACGACGTTGTTGAGCCATGTTATTCTCCTTTATATTATAGTTCTAGTTTTGTCCATTATTAGAATGGTAAATCATCGTCTGAGATGTCCATCGGGTTTGAATTGCCGAATGGGCTTTCATCACGAGAAAAATTCGGTACTTGGTTGAATGAGTCAGCATTACCATAGCTTGGTGCAGAATTTCCACCGAAGCCACTGCCACCAAAGCCACCTGAAGGTTGCCCTTCACGGCTTGCACGACTTTCCAGAAGCTGGAAGTTGTCTCGCAACGACTTCTGTGACATAGACACGCTGGCCTTGCTGATTGTCGTAGTTACGAGTCTGATGCGACCAGTAATTCCGATTAGAGCGCCTTTTGGCCCAATTAGCAAGATTTTCTGCCTGCTGACGCCAGATAACAACATTGATAAAGTCCGCTTCACGCTCACCACTTTGATTTTTAAAGTTGCGATTGACAGCCAGAGTAAAGGTTGCGACCGCTTGGTTTTGCGGTGTATAGCGAAGTTCAGCATCACGGGTCATACGTCCCACAAGTACAACGTTATTAATCATAATTTACCTTCTTAAGCGTCAAGTTTGACGATCATGTGACGAAGAATGTCAGCGTTGATTTTTTTGAAAGACGGTCAAACTCTTTTAAGAGCTGCATCGTCGTTTGCTTCAACGTTAACGATGTGGTAAAGTCCTTCACGGAAATCTTGATTTCGTATGCAAGACGACGTTTTTTTCCCAGTCTTTTGATTCAACAACAGTTGCACCGTTGTCAGTCAAGATAGAGTCAAAGCGTGCTACCAAAAGCGTTTTTAGCTTCTTCTTCAATGTTTGGACGAATAATATAAAGAATTTCGTATTTAGCCATTGATATGTTCCTCCTTTTGGTCTAATGACCCCGAGACGCTGCAAGGGGTAAGTGAGGTTCACTCACAAATAATAATTATACTAGATTTTCCAACAAATAGCAAGAATAAATTTCGCTTTTCCTTGAATGATTTGCTAAAGCATTTTTATTAGCTAGACAAAGCACATAAGCTGGTGATTTATTGCACCTGCTCGGCTCCTTCTTTTAAGCGACCGTAAAGCAGATAGGGGACGGATGTTAATTCTTCAAGGTTGCGACAAGACAGGGCACACATCAGCAGACGTAAATCTTCTTTCCAGCCATTTACAATAGCAATGACCTCTTCGACTGAATGTTTTTCGACCAAGTCTAACATAGTCCGAGAAAGGCCGACTGCTTTAGCCCCGAGAACTAAGGCTTTAACCATGTCCAGAGGATGGCGAATGCCACCGCTTGCCAGCAACTCCACCTTGTCCACCCAGTCTTGCGCTGCCAGTAAGGCCTGGGCTGTGGTTTGCCCCCAACCGTTGAGATAGTATCGCTGACCGCTCCGCTGATTTTCAATATAGGCAAAGCTCGTTCCACCACGACCAGAAATGTCAAAGGTCGAAATACCTAGCGCCTGCGCTTCCTCAATCGTCTTCCGATCCATGCCAAAGCCTACTTCCTTGAGGACAAGGGGGACTGGAAAAATCTTTTCCATAGGATTCCAGATGCTGCTTCCAAGTTTTGAAAGTCCGCTCTCCCTCAGGCATTAGCAATTCCTGCATGACATTGACATGTAGTTGAAGAAACAAAGGTTTCAAATCTGACACCGCCTGTAAGCCTGCGGCTACTGGTTTGTCAAGACCGATATTGCTGGCCAAGAGTAGACTAGGCTTATCCTTTGCCACAGCATAAGAATCATCATCTGGATTTTTCAGAGCAGCACTGTAGGAACCTGTCACAAAGAGGATGCCGCAGGCTTCGGCTACTTTAGCTAGTTTTTCATTGATTTCTCGCCCTTTTGGACTTCCACCTGTCATGGCATTGATATAAAAGGGAAAATCCCAATCATGCCCAGCGAAATGAGTGGATAAGTCAATCTCGTCCAAATCATAGGCTGGTAAAGAACGATGAATCAATTCTATATCATCAAAGCTATTGTAGCCAAGGGGCTGTTCTAGGGCGTAGTTGATATGATCATCTTTACGGCTTTGGCTCATGAGCACCCATCCTTTCTTGGTAGAGTAATTCCAGACCAGCTTCTTGCCAGCGTTGGATCAAGGTTTTACTATCTTCGGCAGCAAAAAGACAGGGCGAAGCCACAATCTCCACCGCCAGCTCCACTGCTTTTAGCGACACAATCCAAGCCCTGACTCGCCTCTCTTAAGGCCTGTAATTTCTCCGTATAAATCAGCGGACTGAGCTTATCTAAAAGCTGGCTAGCAGTCGATAGACTACTCTTTACAGCTATCTTATCAGCCGACAAAAGAGCTTCTTTCAGACTGTCCACCTGAAGCTGGGTTTGAGTCAAGAAGTCTTCGTTTAAGCTCGACTTAACCTGCTTGACAAGGTCACTCGAAATAGCCGGTTCTCTCGTCCAACCAACCAGAAAATCACAAGATAAAGCAGGATGGATAGGCTTGATTTCATAGCCCCAATCTTTGCTCTAAAATTTCTAATAGACTTGTGTCGACCAATCGCTGGCGGATTGCCATCCGATCAAAAGAACGATAGTAAACCAGTTGTTCAGAAGTAATGCAGGCCAAATCACCCATGGAGCCATTATCCCCCGCTTGAGAAGCACTCACTGCAGCTAGTCTAAAAAGGAGGTCAGAGCTTAGTCCCAGTTGATAAAAGGCAGCCATCGCCTTGATCGTCAGGACAACCACGCTACCACTGGAACCCAGCCCAAACTTTCGCCCGTCTTTCTCCATTTTTCCTCTGATAGTCAGAGCAAATGGGTGCAATGGGCGTTGCAGCAAGCTGAGATAGTCGTTCATCAGCTGAATGGTCTCCTGAATCAAGGCATAATCCGCATCTGGTGCTAGACTGGCTTTTATGGCTAAAAAGATCCGAATCCAGCTCATAGCTGTCCGCCGCCTCAATCTCTGCCCGCATATAGATGGAAATATTCTTAATCAAAGCCGCATGACCAGGACTCAGGACAGCATATTCCCCAGCTAGATAGAGTTTTCCACATGTCTGGACTTGCATCTTAGTTTCCATCAGGCAATCCCTTCGTTTTGGAGACAATCAGACGGTACTGATCCGCAAAGAGGGGCACTAAGTCTTCCAAGTTCTCTTCAAGGCAGAGAACCTTGACATTAGGACCAGCGTCCATGGTGAAATAACAACGACGCCCCTGGTCTCGGAGCTGGCGAACAAAATCCATCGCAGCATAGCTTTCCTCCGTCAGATAAGTAAATGGAGGCGTGGCTGTCTCTGTCGTTGCATGCATCCGCAGGGCATTCTCCTCGGTCAACTGCCCAACTTTCTCAAAATCATTGTCCTTTACAGTAGGCCAGCATATCCTGATAGTCCTGAGCTGACTGGTCAATCCAAGCCTGAAAATCTTTGGAAGTTTCAGAACAAAGTTGCATGCCAAGTCGACTAGAAATCGGCTTTTTCTCATCATGAAGCACCAACATAATCATGGCTAGCTTAAGGTCGGTTTGCACAGGATAAATCGCTCCGCTATCCTTGTCCCATGCTGCCAAAGGACCAAAAAAAGGAGCGGGCTGACGAACCTGAAGCAAACTTGGCACAACTGAGCCAGCTCCTCGGTATTGTAATTTGTTTCAAAATAAGCATCACAGGCTCTTGACCAAAGCAGATAAGCCACTGGAACTAGAGGATAAACCTGCTGCTGTCGGCATATTGTTACTGGTATCAATCCGCACCCAATCACTTGGCTCCGTCCGAAAACGATCAATAATCCGACTGACCTTAGCATGCTCTTCTGGGCTTTGCAGTTGCCCATCGATATAAAATTCATCGCCAGCAGCCTCAGCCGAAAGCGGACTTAACTGGGTTTGGGTGTACATATTCTCTAAAGTCAAGGAAATACTGCTAGTGGAAGGAATCATCCGCTCAGCATCTGCCTTGCCCCTAATACTTGACAATAGCAATATTGGCGTAAGACTTGACACTTACAGGCTTTCTATCCATATATTGCTGGCTCCCTTTCTCTCAAAAGACGGGCTAGGTCTTCCGCCTCTTTCTTTTCTTTGATTAGCACAATCACGCAGCCGCCTAGGCCACCGCCGCTCATTTTGGCTCCAAGAGCCCCATTTTCAAGCGCAAGCTCGACCAAGTCATCAGATAGCTGGCAAGAAACTCCCAACTGGGCTAGTTTGCCGTGAGCCTTGGTCATGGCCTGTCCCATGGTTAGCAAATCCTGAGATGGATCGCCTTTTTCAACGATTTTTCGTCAGATTTCCCAGCTCCTGTAAGAGGGGCAGAGCCTCCTGACCTAAGCTTTCCACCTTTTTGATAGCTTCCCGCGTATGTCCGTGAATACCCGTATCCGCAATCAGCAGATGAGCATCCAAATCTAACTCGATTTCTGAAAATCCGACATTACGGATAAACTTGATGGCTACATCACTAAGGCAGGTCTTGGCATCCAGACCGCTTGATTCATATGGGCAATCATCTCTGCTCGATTGGCCAGAATTTCCAGTGTCTCATGATCCAAGGCTTCTTCGAAGTAGTCAAAAACTGCACGAATGGCTGCAATACTGACAGCCGCAGACGAACCCATGCCCCGCTTTTCTGGCACCATGGAATTCACCTGGCAACGAATCTGAGCACCTTGCTTCCCTAAGTGCTCCAGACAGGCAAAAACAGCCATGGACAAGGTATCTTGCTCATAGAGAGTCCAAGGCTTCTCAGAAGGGAATACCTGACAAGTCACTTCGATATTGTTGAGAGGCAAAGCCAAGGCTGGATAGCCATAGACCACCGAATGCTCTCCCATAAGAATAATCTTGCTATGTGCCCTGCCGACACCCTTCTCTTTTCGTCATACTTTCTCTCTATTTCTTCCTTCTATCTTCTATATTTTAATATACTTTTGGAAAAAAAGCGATCTTTTCCTATCTTGACTGACAAAGTCACGTTAAGCAGTCAAAAACTCCAAGCAAAAGCCGGAGTTCTATCCTATTTTATCATCAGTGACGGGCCTTTGGCTTCGGTAGGGAGGAGGCTACCACTCTCTTCTGATTAGATCCATCAGTTCATTGCGGTCCAAAAATCCACTGGGCACGCTCATCCTTTTCATAGGTGCGATTGGAAAGAAAGATTGCGGCTTTCTGTTCCGCCCGGTTGTACATGATAAAAGTACCCGTATAGCCAGTATGATCCAGCCATTCCCCTTCCAAATTCCAAGCTAGACTGCGTGTCTTGCCCGGCTCTAGAGCATAGTTTTGGCTCAATCTCTGCAAATTCGTCCTGCAAATAATGCTCTAAAAAGATCTGCAAATCCTCAAGTCTTGAAAAGTCCAGCACTACCGGCATGATGGCCTCAGGACACGCGCTTTGGGATCATGAACCACCCCTGCTTCAACACCACGAACAGTTGGCACCGCAGAAGCTACTGGTCCAAAAGCTAGTTTTCCGCATCGCCCAAGGCTGAAAAATCTTTTTCTTCAAATAACTTGTCCAAATCCTCCCCATAGATTTCCTCCAGCATAAAGCCCAGCAGGAGAAAATTAACATCTGTATAATGGAAGGTTTTGTCATCCAGCACCGTCAAGCTATTAAGAGCCGCCTTTAGTTCTTGCGCATTGAGCCTATCCCGATTGGAAATAAAGGGATCTAGCCCAGAGGTATGGGTCAACAGCTGGCGCAGGGTCACCCGATCATCATGAAAAGCTGGATAATATCGCCGCAAAGGCGCATCGATATCCAAGCTCGCCAGTCTGAAACAAAAATGCCACCAAGGTACCTACTCCAACCACCTTGCTGACACTGGCCAGGTCATAAAGCAGGCCAGCTCGCGTTGCTGATTGATTGGCTGGGTCTGCCAGACCCAGATAAAAACTCTGCCAGTGACCATCACGATAAAGAGACAAACTAGCCCCAGGATAAAGACCCGCAGCAAGTTGCTGATCGATCTTTTCTAAAAATCCGCTGAGTCATAGTTGCTCAAACCATAGTTCAATATTACTGATCTTGGCTGACCAAGAATTTTTTAGATTTAGGTACAAAAAATTCCTGTGTCGCAAAAATCGATGACAATTTTTCCACATCAAAGTCTGCCACCAAACATTTGAGCATGGCCAAATCCCAAGTTTTCGCATTATCAGCTTGCAAATCTTCTCCTTGGGCTTCCTGCACATCTAGGAAATCCAAGACATTACTCACTGGCTGATAGAAAGTCTTGACAGCCTGTAAATCTGGGACACGAAGCTCAATCTTTTCCACATCAAATTGACTCAAGCCGATAAAATCGCTCTGCTCTTCAAATGTAGGAGTTTCTTGGACTGGTTGCAAGCTGCTCAGGTTCTCTTCTGCATGGAGCAGGATGCGATCGCCTTCTGGGGAAATCGCTTCAAAAGCATAACCTTTCTCCCCACGATATAAACTGTCAACTTCAATCCCTCGAGCCAACAAAGCCTCAATTTCTGACGCTTGTGCAACCTTGATCACTAAGCGAGCCAATTTCTTTGCTCCTTTAACTCGACGAGAGCGCATGCTTGGAGATTCTTCTAAAAATCAATCTTTCTGTTCTGGTTTGATCGCCCAAAGACAACTGGGCTCCTTCTTCTAATAGGGATTTCATCCCCAGCGTTTTGACATAGAAATCTTGATTCAAGTTCCGATTATTTACTTTTATTACTGGAACGATTCTTGCCACATGATTTACACTCATAACTCTCCTCCGAACCATTTTATTGTAATAGATTTTCATATTTTTACAAGAAATTATGGCAAACCAACAATTTTCAGAACATTTCACCATCCTAATCAAACAAGTCAAAAAGCATAAAATATATGGTAATCCCCGCTGCTCAAAGGCATGACAAAAAGACCGAGATTGCTCTCAGCCTTTCGATAGATATTATCCGTAAATCGCTTTAAACAAAGCTACTGCTGTGATACCTGCAAGAATTGGTGCCACAACTGGTACCCAAGAATACCACTATTTTGAATCACCCTTTGTGTTCACTAAGGATTGATTTTGGCAAGATAAAGTGCAAGATACGAGGTCCAAAGTCACGGGCTGGGTTAAGACCTGGTCCAGTAGGGCCTCCAAGTGAAGTTACCAAGGCCATAACAAGGAAACCAAGTGCCAAGTGAGCGACAGCAGATGATCCATTTGTTGCTTGTGCAAATGTATTATGAATAAGACTTTGAACATCTGATTCTGCTACTTTTTGACCTGCTTGAGCTGCTTGAAGAGCTTGTTGTTGTACATTCTTCTCGATAAGAACCTTCAGTTCCGCACCGAAGTGAAGTTTAGTCAAGCCCATCGCTGCAAAGAAAAGAACAAAGGAACCAACAAACTCATTGATAAAGCCATTGATTGTTGCTGCTTTACGAGATTCAGCTGTTCCGTGATCTAGACTTGAAATGGTTGAGAAAGTACCCAAGATATTGTTTGGATTTTCTGTTTTCAAGTAGTAAGGACGGTGTGTCGCTACAACCAAAGCCTGTCCAAAGATCGCACCCAAAACTTGAGCAATAATATAAGGAGCTACCTGAGCCCATGGGAAGTAACCGCTAATTGCAAGCCCTAAAGTGAAGGCAGGGTTGATGTGGTTACCTGAGGTATTTCCAAACATCAAAGCTGGAATCATAACCCCCATACCGTAACCAACGGCAATGACCAACCAGCCACTTTGATGACCTTTAGTTCCTTTTTAAATTCAACATTGGCAACAGCACCATTCCCCAAAATGATAAGGATAGCTGTTCCCTAAAAATTCCGTGGCATATTTAATAGCCCAACTGAAATCCATCTAATTTCTCCTTTTAAATTTTTAGACAATCTATATTTTTATCAAGTATAATGGATAATGTAAAGGTCATTTTAAATAAAAAACCAGAAAAAGAGGGAAAAATATGCGCTTCAATCAGTATAGTTATCGCAAGACAAATCCAGACACCATGCGCCAAGAATTAGCCGACTTGAGCTTTGTTTATGAGCCGCACCTTTCTGACAAAGACAATCTCCAAAGCTTTAGGACGCTGTTTCTTTCTCATCAGGATACCGACTACTTGCTTCGAGCTTGGCGCCGCTGATAGCGAAACCGACCTATTGACCTTCTTTGAGTCAGACCGCGAACTGACAGCTGAGGTCTTTTATATGACAGCCTTTCAGCTCTTGGACTTTGTCCCTTTTGTTGATTTCACCGATCTTGAGAAATTCCGAACAGAAAGCAACTTCCCTATCGTCTACGGCGATCTGCTAGAAAACCTCTACCAGCTGCTCAACACTCGAACAAAAAATGGCAATCTGCTGGTTGATAAGCTAGTCAGCGAGGGTTTTGATTCCTGAGGACAACACCCACCACTACTTCAACGGCAAGAGCCTAGCAACCTTTTCCAGCCACGATGCCATCCGAGAGGTGGTTTATGTGGAAAGCCGAGTCGATACTGATGGGACGGCCTGCCAGATCTAGTCAAGGTTAGCATTATCCGTCCTCGTTATCAAGGGCAAATCCCTGCCGTCATGACAGCCTCTCCTTATCATCAAGGAACCAACGATCCAGCCAGCGACAAGGCTCTCCACAATATGAATGTGGATCTAGCCAAAAAGAGTCCCATCGCATCACAGTCCAAGAACCCGAGCTTAAATTGCTTCAACTGGATGCGCTAGCTCCTGTTCAAGAAGTCTCTGAAGCCGAGGAAAATTGGGCCATATCGGCACCTACACGCTCAATGACTACTTGCTGCCCCGCGGCTTTGCCAATCTCTATGTGTCTGGCGTGGAACTAAAAGACTCTGAAGGACTGATGACCAGCGGCGACTATCAGCAGATCGAGGCTTATAAGAACGTTATTGATTGGCTCAATGGCCGCTGTCGAGCCTTCACCGACCACACTCGCCAACGGGAAATCAAGGCCACTTGGTCCAACGGAAAAGTGGCTACGACCGGTATCTCCTATCTGGGCACCATGTCCAACGGGCTGGCAACGACTGGAGTAGATGGACTGGAAGTCATCATCGCAAGCTGGGATTTCTTCTTGGTACAACTACTACCGCGAAAAATGGCCTCGTCACAAGTCCCGGAGGTTACCCAGAGAGGATTTTTGAATCCTGACTGAACTGACCTACTCCCGCAACCTGAGGGCTGGTGACTACCTGCGTCATAATGATGCTTATCAGCAAAGTCTAGAGCAACAGCGTAAGGACCTAGACCGGCAAACCGGAGATTACAATCAATTTTGGCATGACCGCAACTACCTCCTCCATGCAGATAAGGTCAATGCCGAAGTTGTCTTCACCCACGGCTCTCAGGACTGGAATGTCAAGCCCCTCCATGTTTATAATATGTTCCGAGCTCTGCCAGCTCACATCAAAAAGCACCTCTTTTTCCATAACGGTGCCCATGTTTACATGAACAACTGGCAGGACATTGACTTCCGCGAATCCATGAATGCCCTTCTCAGCAAGAAACTGCTAGGCCATGCCTCAGACTTTTGAACTGCCATCAGTCATCTGGCAGGACAACAGCCAAGCTCAAAAATTGGCTAACTCTGGAAGACTTTGGTGGACAGAAGAACTACGCTCATTTCCAACTAGGTGAAGGCTCTCAAGAGATTCAAAATCAGTATTCAGAAGAAGACTATAATCGTTTTGCCAAAAATTACCAAAGCTTTAAAAACGAGCTCTTTGACGGCAAGGTTAACCAGATTACTCTGGATTGGACTTTGAAGACGACCTCTTCCTCAACGGAGCCACCCAGCTCAAACTGTGCCTTTAAATCCAGCACAGACAAGGGGCTGATTTCTGCCCAGCTACTGGACTTTGGACCAGCCAAACGCCTCCTCCCAATTCCGACACCGCTTGAGCCTAGAGTCATGGACAACGGCCGCTACTATATGCTGGACAATCTAGTTGAGTTGCCTTTTGCCGAAACGCCACACCGTGTCATCACCAAAGGCTTCCTCAACCTGCAAAATCGGACAGATTTGCTGACGGTCGAAGAAGTTGCCCCTGACCAATGGCTGGAATTTTCCTTTGAACTGCAACCAACCATCTATAAAATGAAAAAGGCGACCAACTCCGCCTCGTCCTCTACACCACTGACTTTCGAACACACCGTCCGTGATAAGACCGATTATCAGTTGACAATTGACCTAGAACAATCTTGCATTGACCTACCAAATATGGTAGAATAAATAAGTAATAGACATTAAGGAGACATATTATCATGATGAATATGCAAAAACATGATGAAGCAAGCCCAAAAACTTAAAAAGACATGGACATTGCTCAAGCAGAATTAGCCGCAACTGAATTTGTTGGAAAAATCTAGCCAAGATTTAGTTGTAGCAACTCTTACTGGTGATAAAAAGGTTGTCAAAATTGACTTTCAGCCTGCTATTGTAGACCCAGAAGATATGGAAACTCTATCTGATTTGACTAGCCAAGCTATCAATGCTGCTATCGATCAAATCAACGAAGTAGCTAAACAAAAACTCAGCGCTTTCAAAAGTGGACTTTCTTTCTAATTCTGTTAAGTCCTTATAGAATTCAACTCCCAAAAAGATGATTCATTCATCCTTTCGGGAGTTTTTGTCTGCAAAAATTGGAGAAAATATCTAACCATTTTCTC
>BNJT01001068.1_pt1 | contig 18272 bp, 25 predicted proteins | sample 8540491 | NCBI WGS metagenome assembly BNJT01 (sample SAMD00202455, study PRJDB9452) | human saliva metagenome | host: Homo sapiens | reverse complement strand
GTGTTTTGATGTAAGAAGATGTAACATGTAGTTTCTTGTAATACTGATTTTTTTGATGTAAAAATTAAAAGAAGCCGAACACATAATGATGAGTTCGGCTTGTTCTATATAATAGGAATGATTAGCTTGACTTGTGCACCATTATTGCTATTTTCTAAGTGCATAGTTCCATTATGAAGTTTCATGACACGTTTGACGAAAGATAAACCAAGTCCATAGTGACTTTCTTGAGAGGGAGTTCTTGCTTGGTCATCTTTATAGAAAAGATTTCCAGCATTTTGTAATATGTTTTTTGAAAAACTAGATTGGTTATTCCATATAGTTAGAACTAATTGACTATTTTCTTGTGAAATTGTTAGGTTGATTTGTGCATCATTTTCTTTTTGATGTTGTACAGCGTTGTTAATAATATTTGTGATTGCTCGGAAAAATAAATTGGAATGAATTGTGATTTGTGTCGATAGATTTATTGTGTTTGTAAATACAAAGTGTGTATTTCTAGGAACTAAAGGTGTGATATGTTCCTTTAATTGATGAGTTACTTGTTGAATTGAGATCTTTTCAAGTTGAATATCATGGTCATAAAAAGTTTTGGAGTATTGGATGAAGTGATTGAAATAATCGTTTAACTGAATACTTGCTTGCTCCAGATCTTTTAGACATTCCATTACTTGGGGTGTTTGTTTGGTAGATTGTAGGAATTCAGCATTTCCTCTTATGACAGTTAGAGGAGTTCGAAGATCATGCGCAGCGCTAGATACTTGAAACATGAGTTCTTTTTTTTGTTCTTTTTCATTTTCAATCCTATTTTTTATGTCAGATTGCATTTTTTCTATTAGATCATTTGTTTCAATAAACTCTTTAATCTGTAAATGCTGATTTTCATTTTTTTGTGAAATAAAGACCACTATGATAAACCATGTTCATTTCTTTTTGAATCTTGGTTAATAATTGTCGAATATTTGTTACAATGATAAGAATTAAAATGATGCAAAGATAAATCCAAGAACTGACGCTAAAAAATAAAGCAAAGAGATTGGCATTTTTCTCATTGATTCCAGATACAGAAGATAGAAGAGCTGGAACTATGTAAAAAGTAAAAGACATAAAAAGAAATTGCCAAATGATTTTAAGGTAGGTATGCTGAATGAGTTGTTTGATTGTCATTTCTTTTGCCATTTGTATCCTCCTCCCCAAACCGTTTTGATAGGATCAATTTGATGATCCTTAAATTTTTGTCTGATTTGATAGATGTATTCGGTGATTGAACGTAGCTGTACATCAGAGCTTACAGGATAGAGGTAATCGTAAAGTTCCTCTGCGCTAAATATTCGGTTCTCATTTTTAGCTAAAAGGTAAAGTAAATCAAATTCTCGCTTAGTTAGAGAAATGCTCTTTGATTGATAATAAACTTCTTGACTATCTCGATAAAAAGTTATATCTGAAATCAATTCTTTTTTAGAGGTTTGGCACAATCTTTCCTCTCTCCGAAGATGCATTTGAATTCTTGCAATCAATTCCTTTATGCTAAATGGTTTTGTGATGTAATCATCTGCTCCGGCTTGTATTCCTTTTAGTAAATCTTCTTCAAAATCTTTAGCGGTTAGAAATAGGATTGGAGTCGTAATTTGTGAACGAATGGAGCGACAAATCTCTAAACCAGAAATAGGCATCATGACGTCAAGTAAAATCAGATCGAACCCAGTAAAGTCACAAATATCGATCTCTTCTATATTTGACCGAGTTTCTACGTTAAAGTTGTTTTGCTTCTAATGCATTTCCAATTAATCGTAAGATTTTTTTCATCATCGTCAATTGCTAAAATTTTATACTTCATAATCCCTCCAATTACTTGTGTATATTATAGCAAACATAGAAAGTAATTTGTTAGAAATGAAAAAAATAATTATAAAAAAATGTTTATTCTGATTTTTTTCCTGATATTCTCCTGATATACTTGCTCCAAGTGAAGGTGAAATTTCACAAAAAAAGTCAGAAGGGAAAAAAAGAATGAATGATAACAATTCAAAAATCTACATAAGGAATATAATAATAAAAATTGTCCTACAAAATGTAACTTTCAAAGCTAAGAAAGGTGAGGTAACTGGATTGATTGGACCAAATGGTTCTGGGAAATCAACTCTAATCAGAATTTTTACTCGGTCTAGAAAAATAGTCAAACAGGAATGGCATTGATCAATGGCAAAAAATACTCTCAATTGGGAGATAATCCTTTTTGTGTTGTTGGATCATTCCTCGACAGTTGCCAACCTTATCCAACAAGAACAGGATTTCAGCATCTTCGGTGGATTGGCTTAGCTTGTGGTGTTGACAGAAATAGGTGCAACGAATGTTTAGAGTTGGTGGGGTTAAGTGAAGCTAAAAATAAAAAAGTAAAGGACTATTCATTAGGAATGAAGCAACGTCTTGGGTTAGCAACAGCCTTATTAGCAAATCCTGACATTTTAATTTTAGATGAGCCAATCAATGGACTAGATCCAGAAGGTATACGCTGGGTACGTAATTTTTTACAATCTTTTGTCAGTGAAGGTAAAACTGTATTAATGACAAGTCATTATATGAGTGAGTTAGAATTAACTGTAGATCATTTGGTTGGTATTTCTAATGGGAAGATCGTTATTGATGGTCCTACCAAAGACATTTTGAAACAGTTTGGCTCTTTTGAGGAAGCATATTTTAAGGCACTCGAAGGGAAAGAAGGTGAATAATATGTTGAAGCGTTCCTTTTTTAGTGACCTTTATAAATATAGTAGTTTACCTACTTTTTAAATTTACTTTTTTTCTTATTTTGGGTGTCAGCATATTTTTTACAATTCAAAATATCCAGGTGATAAATGCCTTAGTAGAAGGAAATAGCCAAGCAGTTAACCTTGATCCATCTATGTTATCATCGAATCCAGTCTATACAGTCAGGGATGCTCTCTTATCTTCACCCTACCAAGCAAGTGTTATTTTCTTGCCAATCTTGGTTTCACTTGTTTATTCAACCCATTACCAATTTGGAGATGATTATTTTAGCCAATTATTGATTCCTAGCTGGAAAGTTCGCCTTACTGGTTTTATTGCAAGTTCGATAGTCTTATCACTACTTTCTACTGTAATATTTTTCGATAGTAAATGCTGTTATCTTACTCATTTTTCTAGATTCAACTTTAAAGAACTATTTAGAATTTACATTGTTCTTAGATGTCACGGCAAGAGTTGTGATATTTGCAATCGTCCTCACTTTATTAGCTATATTTTTTTAGTAAGAGTCACAAAAAAATCAATTTCTTCATTAATTGCAATCGTTTTATTATTAGTAATCACTTTATCAGGTGTTCTAAGAGGCCTTTCTTCTAACATAGAGAATCTATTACCTTTGATTGGAGCAAAGGCCTTTGCTTTTGGCCGAGTTGAAGGCACTCAAACGAGTCAATTGTATGGATTTGCTCTTTTAGTAGTGGAAGGAGTCGTATTCTTAGCATTGATAATTGTTGTAGAAAAAATTCGAATGAGGAGGAAGAATGGCAAGTCTATTTATAAGTCTTATCGTCAAAAAATATAGCTTAAAAGCTGTAAAGTACCAAATAGCCATACAGTCAATTTTGATAGGTTTTGTGTGTCTATTAAGTGTGTTACCAGTTGCAATCAATGGTACAATTTTTAAATTTATCTTTAAAAGCAAGCTCTTGTTTTTGCATCAATGCTCTCTGTTGCTATAGGGTGTGTTAATGCATTTGTAGACTTACAATCAAACGAAACAAAACTAGTTTATTTGGTTAGTGGAAAAAGGATCTTAAGTTCAATGAGTATCCTGTTCGTAGAGTTATGTGATGTAGTACTACAATCAACTTTATATTTCATTGTACTGCATATATGGTTTCATTTTTTTAGTAGCGAAAATGGTGTCGGTTTAGAAATTTTCAGTTTCTATTTGATTGGCTCCATCCAATACTTTTTAATTTCTTACTTTTTAAGTTATTTTTTCAAAAGTCCCATGGGGAGTTTAGCTATTTTGTTGCTATTTCCTATTTTGTTACAACCGTTCATAGAAAGAGTAGCGGAACCAATGACTAGTTATCTATTTTATAATATTATTACGGATACAATACTAGGAGAGCATCCTACTTGCAACTATGTGTTTATGCTATGGAATTGGTGTTTTTACTTGGAGCCACTCTTTACCTTTTGATAAGAAATCAAGAAGTTAAGTAGTCTCATAAAAATGATGCTGATGAACAAGCTTTGCTACTTCTGTAAGTCATTGACGTTGATGTTTATTACGTATTGCATTGTTTCAAATAAAAGACAAGACTTTCGAAGTAATATCGAGAGTCTTATTTAGTCTTCACTTCTAATATGAGTCCATTTAATTATATTGTCATTTAAACATGTACTGATTTACGGGATTATTTTGTTACATCTTGTATTTCCCTTTTATTCCCCAACTCAGAGAATTCTGGCGATTTATGGTAAAATAAGGTCTATATATGTGAGGACAAAGAGATGATCAATAGAATTACAGACAATAAATTTAAACTCGTATCCAAATACCAACCATCTGGGGATCAACCACAAGCTATTGAACAGTTGGTAGATAACATCGAGGGTGGTGAAAAAGCTCAAATCTTGATGGGGGCGACTGGTACAGGGAAAACCTATACCATGAGTCAGGTGATTGCCCAGGTCAATAAACCGACCCTGGTTATCGCCCACAATAAGACCCTAGCAGGCCAGCTCTATGGGGAGTTCAAAGAATTTTTCCCTGAGAATGCGGTCGAGTACTTCGTATCCTACTATGATTACTATCAACCTGAAGCTTATGTTCCCTCTAGTGATACTTATATCGAAAAAGATAGTTCAGTCAACGATGAGATTGATAAACTTCGTCACTCCGCTACATCAGCGCTCTTGGAGCGTAACGATGTCATCGTTGTAGCATCTGTATCTTGTATTTATGGTTTGGGTTCGCCCAAGGAATATGCTGATAGCGTAGTTAGTCTCCGTCCAGGTCTGGAGATTTCTCGTGATAAACTTTTGAATGATTTGGTTGATATCCAGTTTGAACGCAACGACATTGATTTCCAGCGGGGAAGATTCCGTGTACGTGGGGATGTTGTGGAGATTTTCCCAGCATCTCGTGATGAGCATGCCTTTCGTGTTGAGTTCTTTGGAGATGAAATTGATCGTATTCGTGAAGTCGAAGCTCTGACTGGTCAAGTTCTGGGCGAAGTGGATCATTTGGCGATTTTCCCGGCGACTCACTTTGTGACCAATGACGACCACATGGAAGTAGCGATTGCTAAGATTCAGGCTGAGTTGAATGAGCAGTTAGCTCTCTTTGAGAAAGAAGGCAAGCTCCTTGAAGCCCAGCGTTTGAAACAGCGTACAGAGTATGATATCGAGATGTTACGTGAGATGGGGTATACCAATGGGGTTGAAAACTACTCGCGTCACATGGATGGACGAAGTGAGGGAGAACCTCCTTATACTCTTCTTGATTTCTTCCCAGATGATTTCCTGATTATGATTGATGAGAGCCACATGACCATGGGACAGATTAAGGGCATGTACAATGGTGACCGTTCTCGCAAGGAAATGTTGGTTAATTATGGTTTCCGTTTGCCTTCTGCCCTAGACAACCGTCCCCTTCGTCGTGAAGAGTTTGAAAGTCATGTTCACCAGATTGTCTACGTTTCAGCGACACCTGGTGATTACGAGATGGAACAAACGGACACTGTTATTGAGCAAATCATTCGTCCGACTGGTCTTTTGGATCCAGAGGTGGAAGTGCGCCCAACTATGGGACAGATTGATGACCTCTTAGGTGAAATCAATGCCCGTGTTGAAAAGAACGAGCGTACCTTTATTACAACCTTGACCAAGAAAATGGCAGAAGATTTGACGGATTACTTCAAGGAAATGGGTATCAAGGTCAAGTATATGCACTCGGATATCAAAACTTTAGAGCGGACAGAGATTATCCGTGACTTGCGTCTGGGTGTCTTTGATGTCTTGGTTGGAATTAACCTCCTTCGTGAAGGGATTGACGTACCTGAAGTAAGTTTAGTTGCCATTCTCGATGCTGACAAGGAAGGCTTCCTCCGAAATGAACGTGGTCTGATCCAAACCATTGGTCGTGCTGCCCGTAATAGTGAGGGACATGTGATTATGTATGCGGACACCATAACTCAGTCTATGCAACGTGCCATTGATGAAACGGCCCGTCGTCGTAAAATCCAGATGGCTTATAATGAAGAGCACGGCATTATTCCACAAACCATTAAGAAGGAAATCCGTGACCTTATCTCTGTCACAAAAGCTGTGGCTAAGGAAGAAGATAAAGAAGTCGACATCAATAGCCTTAATAAACAAGAACGCAAAGAATTGGTTAAGAAACTGGAAAAACAAATGCAAGAAGCCGTCGAAGTGCTTGACTTTCGAGTTGGCAGCGCAAATCCGTGATATGATGTTGGAAGTCAAGGCGTTGGGATTAGATAGGATAAAGCGAATGAAGATTATCATTAAAACAATGGAAACTCCTGAAGAGATAGAAGGAAAATCTCTCGTTCATTGGCAAACGTGGAGAGAGGCTTATGACGACCTTTTACCCGCGGAATTTCAGGAGACGATGACATTAGATAGATGTCGTTTCTTTAGTCAAAAAGTATCCAGAAAAATACCTTGATTGCGATGGATGGAAAGCAGGTCGTTGGATTTTATCAGCTATGGAAACTTTTCGTGATGAGACTATTCAAGCTGGTGAAATCATTGCCTTATATGTTTTAAAAAGATTACTATGGAAAAGGTGTGAGTGAACAGTTAATACATGCTGCATTTGTTGCTCTCGATCATTTCTCTGAAATTTATTTATGGGTATTGAAAGATAATAAGCGAGCCATTGCTTTCTATCAAAAAATGGGTTTTACTTTTGATGGGCAAGAAAAAATACTTGACCTTGGAAAACCTGTTAAGGAATTGAGGATGATGTGTTCTGCAAATAAAAAGTTCCTAAAGGACGTATCTACAATCTTTGAACCATTATCAACTAATCAAGTATAAAAAAAGTGAAATAGATAGAATGAAACAAAGAGATGAAGGAGAGAACTTATGAAAATTCTAGTTATCAATGGGCACCCTGATAAGGAAAGCTACTGTCAGGCTATTTTTTTCAAACCATAGTAGAAAATATTGACTCAACGCATCATGAGTTTGAAGTAATTAATCTCAATGAAGCAGATTTTGATCCTGTTTTACGTTATGGTTATCGAAAACGGATGAAGAAAGATTCGTTTATCCTTCGTTCCCAAGAATTAATCCAGTGGGCTGACCATTTTATCTTTATTTATCCTATTTGGTGGAGTAGTATGCCCAGTCTCCTGAAAGGTTGGATTGATCGGGTCTTTACACCGGGGATAGCCTACTCGGCCAATGATCAGGGCAGCTTTATCTGGAATTACCTCAGAGGTAAGCAATTTAAGAAGTTGCTCAAAGGCAAAACGGCCAGTATTTATGCGACTTCGATGGCCCCTACGTGGTGGTACAAGGTTTTTTCAGGTTCTCTTAACATTCCTGATAGTTATGGCATTTCTGTTTTGAAAAATGCTATCTTGAATCACTGTGGAATTAAAACCAAGCGTGTCTGTATTTTGGGTGAAGTCGGTAGGGAGGTGAATACAGCTAGTATGCGTGAAAAACACCTCCAAAAGATAGCAGAAGAAGTTAAAAGACTATCATGAAACAAAAAATAAGAGACAGAAACATTAAAAAACACCAGAAATTAAAGCGAAAATAGGTTGACTAGACAGCATGAATTTGTGGTTTGTTGAACTTTCAACAATTGCCTATATCCTTGATGCAAGTATTTTGTTATTCTCTGCTCTAGGAATATTTTACCTATTGTACGGAACACCTCTCATTCCAAGTCCCTATAGAGAACTGCACTATAGTTTTCCTCTCTATCTAAATCTTGTTGTGTTGTTGAATGCATCCTATCAAACTTTTTTCCGTACCTTTAGAAAAGACTGGATTTCCTTGCGAAATTTTGCAGATATGTTTTTATATCCTAACGGAATTGCTTGTGTATTCCAGTTAACAATTGGGATGACTTCTAAAAGAGGAAGATTACCTCCAATATGGAAATTAGATTACCGTTACATCTGGTTTCCCCTTGTTATTTATTTTGTTTTCTTTCTAGTGTCTATTGTGACAATTATAATTTCCAAGCATATTGAAAAAGAAAAAGAGAATAGAAGAAAAATGGGAAAAAATACAATCAAATAAAAGTAACAAAAAGAAAGTCAAATACAAAAAAAGAATCTATCAAGGAAAGAAAGTTTTCAGCTTTGGATGAATTCTCATAAATTTTTAGGATTCTTCTTGATCCTCGGTCTTATCCTAGCAATAGGACTAAGTTTGAATCTAATTTTTCGAAAAGTCTTCCTATTCCGTCGCCATACAGAGATATCAACTATAGTTTTTCCACTATATATAAATCTTTTTGTCTGGTGTATCGATTATTTGACTATTGGTTCCTAGACTTGACTAGGACAAGAATGACGATAAAAAAAGATATGCAGATTTATTTATCTATCTTAATAGTATCGGTTTAGTAGTCCATCTCTTTATTGGAATTGGCGGGAAAAATAGTAAAGGGATTTTGCCTTCTCTCTTATCCCTAGATCACCGCTACATCTGGTTTCCTATTGCAACTTATCTGATCTTTCTTAGTTTGGCATCTATTATAACTCTAGTAATGAAATATATTGAAAAGAAAAAGAGGACAAAAGGAAATGGGGAAAAATTTATTCAAATGAAAAAAATCATAAAAAGAAAAATTAAAAAAAGGAAAAAAAGAAATTATCCAGGGCTAGAGAAGTTCAATCTGTGGTTAGATTCTCATAAGCTGTTGGCCTTCTTAGTGGATTTTATAGTTTTATTATCAATAACTGGACTAATAGATATTTTTTTCAAGTAATTATCCTTATACCAAGCCCATATAACCATTTAGACTACATGTTTCCGCTCTACTGTAATATATTTTTTTGATATTTGCTAGGTTCTATGCTTATTATCTGAGAGAAATTTGTTCAACTAAGAAAAAAATTTTAAAAGATTATCTGGAACCGTTTCTTTACAATAGTTTCTTTTTTTATAATTCACTTGACAACGAGAATTAGAACACGGACTCACCACGTTTTACCTTCACTCTTATCCTTAGATCACCGCTATATCTGGTTCCCTATAGCAACCTATCTAGTCTTTTTTTACCGTACCTGCTTTATTGATTTTATTTATGAGATATATTGAAAAAGAAAAAGGAGTCAATCATGATAAAACATCTAACTATATTTAGGGTAATTTACCTTCTGTTCCTGGTATTCGCCCTTGATTCATTTTATCTTAGGATTGTTTGGCTTAGCTTTTTACCCCAGTTTTGTGGAATATCTGGTTTTTTTGGTCTCTGTTTAACCCTATTTATCCATCCATGGACCATCTTTTATAAAACAAGAATCTTTCAATGGCATCATTTGATTTTTCAAGCTCTCAGCGGATTCTTTGCTCTCATAATCTGGTTTGTGATTTTCTTTGTTTTATCTGTGGTTCCAGATTCGTCTATGCCTATCAATATAGATTATCAGATGAATAGTAAAGATAAGGAAATCAGAATCATCAGAGGATTCTTACTCCATGAAATTCATGAATATCATGACTTAGTTAATCCTTTGATTATGAAATCTAAAGTTAAGTATGTAGAAAAAAATTAAACATTAGAAAGCGAGTAAATTTATGTCCCGTTCCCAATTAACGATTTTAACAAACATTTGTCTGATTGAAGACCTCGAAACTCAGCGCGTGGTTATGCAGTACCGCACTCCTGAAACCAATCGCTGGTCTGGTTATGCCTTCCCAGGGGGACATGTTGAAAATGGAGAGGCTTTTGCAGAATCTGTTATTCGTGAAATATACGAGGAAACAGGTCTGACGATTAAAAATCCTCAACTGGTCGGCATTAAAAATTGGCCCTTAGATTCGGGTGAACGCTATATTGTCTTTTGTTATAAGGCGACTGAGTTCTCTGGTACCCTTCGCTCTTCAGATGAGGGAGAAGTTTCTTGGGATGCAAAAAGACCAGATTCCCAACTTGGATCTGGCCTATGATATGTTACCTTTGATGGAGATGATGGAAGCTCCGGATAAGTCAGAATTTTTCTACCGTCACCGTACAGAAGATGGATGGGAAAAGAAAATATTCTAATCCTTTACTAAATAACCTAACTTGTCCAAGGCTTTCTCGATATAGAGGAGGTCTTGTTCGTTTTCAGCTTCGACTAGGTGATAATGGACGCCATCTGTTAATTCAGAAAGTGGTCTAAAGTCAGACCGTTCGACTTGCTCTAAAAAATGCTGAACGTCACGGCGACAAGAGAGTTTGAGCAAGGTTTCAATTTCTCCGTAGACAGGATGATCAATCAAGGTATTCTGAACACGTCCCCCATTATCGACGATAGCTAGAAGTTCTTGACCGATTTCTTCCATCTCGTGCTTTACTTTAAACAGCTTGTGAACATACGGATTGGTTTTGCTTTCTTTATAAATATAGCCACGATTGGTTGATAAGATAGGAGCACCGTCTGCACGAAGAACAGCAATGTCCTGAACAATAATCTGGCGAGTTACATGAAAACGGTCTGCTAAGCTTTTTCCGTTTAGAGGTTTTTGAGCTTCTTTTAAGAGTTGTAAAAGGGTTTCTTTTCTATTTTTTGTCATAGTCTCTTTCTTAATGGCGTTTTTTTAATGCTTTATAAACAGCTAAGGCTAAGTAATAGTCTACCATACTATGAATAATTGTACCAATACCGACCAAGACAAATAAGACATAAAACATATTTTCTACATTGGTTCCAGTTCCTGCATAAAAGATAATACATGCAAAAACCTCAGCAATAGCATGAACCAAGCCAAGTACAAAGTTAAAAATCAATGAAGATTTCTTATTGTCCAAGGTTTGAGGATGTTTTTGAAGATAGAAAGCACCCAGACTTCCAAAAAAGATATGGGAAAATGCACGAAGTACGATAACAATCGGATACCCAGCCATGAGAAATCCTAAACTAGAAGCTATAATGACAAAGATAGCCATCCAGGGAGAAATAAACATGGCGATAAAAATAGCAACGTGACTTCCTAGAGTGTAGGAAGCGGGAGGAATGACAATTTTAAAGGGCATGACCAAAGGAATCAAAATAGCGATAGCTGTCAGCAATGCGGTCAAGGTCATGAATTGTGTTTTCTTTTGTGTATTCATAATAACTCCTTTTTATCTGTATATACAGTTGTATAGTACAATAAAAAATCAAGCAAGTCAAGAAGCAAAATTGATTTTAGAGAAGATTTTTTTAAATGAGGAAAAAGAATGCCAAAAAGAATCAATAAAATTTTAAAAAAATAAGCAAAAACTCTTGCACTAATCAAAGTAGTGTGGTATACTTATAAACGGTTTGAAAAAACTGCCTAAGACAGTAGGGGAGCTCGACTCATAAATATCCTACCGAGGACAAAACGTATCATTTAAAAAGAAGCGTATTGTACTTTCGTGTCTAGGTTTGGGCGCGTTTTTCTTTTGGAAAAATTCCCCAAGCAAAATAATTACGGAGGTGAACACACTAATGAGTGAAGCAATTATTGCTAAAAAAGCGGAACTAGTTGACGTAGTAGCTGAGAAAATGAAAGCTGCTGCATCAATCGTCGTTGTAGACGCTCGTGGTTTGACAGTTGAACAAGATACAGTTCTTCGTCGTGAGCTTCGTGGAAGCGAAGTTGAGTACAAAGTTATCAAAAACTCAATCTTACGTCGTGCAGCTGAACAAGCTGGACTTGGAGAATTGGCATCTGTTTTTGTTGGACCATCTGCTGTAGCATTTTCTAACGAAGATGTTATCGCACCAGCGAAAATCTTGAACGACTTTTGCTAAAACTGCTGACGCACTTGAAATCAAGGGTGGTGCAATCGAAGGCGCTGTCGCATCAAAAGAAGAGATCGTTGCTCTTGCAACTCTTCCAAACCGCGAAGGACTTCTTTCTATGCTCCTTTCTGTACTTCAAGCGCCAGTGCGCAACGTTGCTCTTGCAGTCAAAGCGGTTGCAGAAAGCAAAGAAGACGCAGCTTAATCTTAAGCTACGCAGCGTAGCCTAGCTACGAAAAAAACTAATTTTAAAACTTATTTGGAGGAAATAACAATGGCATTGAACATTGAAAACATTATTGCTGAAATTAAAGAAGCTTCAATCCTTGAATTGAACGACCTTGTAAAAGCTATCGAAGAAGAATTTGGTGTAACTGCAGCTGCTCCTGTAGCTGTAGCTGCTGCTGGTGGCGCTGAAGAAGCTGCTAAAGATTCATTTGACGTTGAATTGACAGCTGCAGGCGACAAGAAAGTCGGCGTTATCAAAGTTGTACGTGAAATCACAGGTCTTGGTCTTAAAGAAGCTAAAGAACTTGTTGATGGTGCACCAGGTGTCATTAAAGAAGGCGTTGCAGCTGCAGAAGCTGAAGAAATCAAAGCTAAATTGGAAGAAGCTGGAGCTTCAGTTACTCTTAAATAATAGAGCGACTACATTTGTAGCTTAAAAACATGATTAAACCGCTAGTCTTAGGATTAGAGGTTTTTTTCTTTTTGTTCTAAAAAGGGGGCATAAATGGGGCAAACTATTTGTAAAAGTTTGTCTAAGAAATCCACAAATTTTTTTAATAAAGGGATTTCCATTGAAATAAATCAACGATTACTTTTTTTATTTAAACTATAATTTATAGTTTTTGATTAGTGTGATATAATGATATTGTATTGTACATTTTGAGAGGTTATTCTTATGAGTTTATTAAATAAAATTGAACAAGCTATCAAAGAATTAGAGGGTGGGCGGTTTCAAAAAAATTAGGTGATGCTTACCTCCGTAAAAAAATACGATTTTAAAATTGTTTCATTAGGTTCACAAGAAGGGACAGATAAAAACAACTAGAGGGACTCCAGATTCTTACGCTGTGGAAGATGGTAAATATGTTTATATTATGTATGGCACACACAAGTCTGCAATATCTAAATTAGAAGGAGACATTCAGTCAGTTAAGGAAAAAAATTTTAGAGGAAAAATATTGCTAAAGATAAAGTTGGGAGACTTATTTGTTGTCATACTTCTTCAAATATAACAATTAAACAAAAAAGGACATCTAGATAAAAATGGCTGAGCCTTATCAGCTAGAATTGATTGGAATTAATGAAATTGCTAATGATCTTACAAAGTTAGATTTTCAATATTTAGCAAAAGAGTATCTATCAATTAGTGAATCTACAGAGCAAGTTTGGTCTATCAATGACTTCATAAGAATTCATGATGAGAGTAAAACTAATGCTCCTATATCTAATGACTATATTGGAGATGTAAGTGAAATTGTAAATATCATTAAATCAAGGGAAAAAACGAATCTTCTTAATATCTGCTAAGCCTGGAACAGGGAAAAACTAGATTAGCAATTGAAATTTGCACTTTGCTCGACCGAAATAAATATAACATTATTTGTGTTAAGAGCAACAATCAAGACATTTATCAAGATGTAAAAACGCAATCTAAATTTACACAAAGAAAATATTGTTTTTTTATTGATGATGTTAATACTACACGAAATTATATTTCGACACTTGGTCTATTGAACACGATAAATAATATTAGTTTTATTCTTACGGTACGAGATTATGCTAAAGAAGATGTGATTAATAATATAAGAGTTTATGGCTACAATAATATTGAGCCAGAACTTTTAAAAAGATGATAATTTCACAAAAATTACTCAGTCAATTCTCTCAGACTGAGTTTACTCGTAAAGAAATTGAGCATATTAAAAACGATATCTAAAAAGTAACCCACGTATTGCAGTCATTGCAACCAAGTTATCTAGTTCTCAGGATTTGATTAATTTTAATGACGAGATTGATATTTTTAAAAAGATTACTATGAAGAAATTTTAAATAAAAAAACAATATTATTTATGCAGAACAAAAAGACTTTATTTATTTTATCTTACTTAAAAAAAGATTAGACTGGAAAGTTTAGAAGAGAACCAGGAATTCAAAAAAATTACTAAAAAAATAACTGATATAACAAATACTGACTTTAAGAGTGCAGTGGAGAAGCTTCACGAGAGAGAGTTGTGTAATATTTATAACGACAAAATTGTAAAGATAGCAGATCAATCATTAGATGATTATATAGTTATCAAGTTTTTTTAATTAATAAGAAAATATCAATTTTAGAAATTTTACATGAGTTATATCCAGTAAACGATCAAAGAGTTGTTCAAATACTAAATCAATGTTCCAATTTTATTAGGAAAGAGAGTGATTTAAAAGGCGTTTCTGATGCAGTTAAATCATATTATTACAATGAAAGTAATTTTTGAAAGCGATGAACTTAAAGAAAAGTTTTTAATACAATTTGGAGTATTACTTCCTCTAGAAGCAATTTCACACGTTAAAAAAATAAAATTGATAATATAGAGTCTCAGGCTTATACAAAGACTAATTTTATTAATCAGAAGGATAAAAAGGAATCTATTAAGGATTCAGTTTTAAATATTGTATTTGTAACTACACGGACAAAAATATTGTAGTCAAATTCTCCAATTATTGTTAAAGTACTTTGATAAAAAAATCCTAATAAGATTTCTGAGGTTTATAGTATTCTTGAAGCAAACTACGGATTGGTTACCGAAAGAGAATATATCGATTATACCTTAGCTGAAAAATACTATTTCTGAACTTGCTAATCTTGATTTGATGAAAAGTTATAATCAAGAATTAAGCGCAGCAATTTTGAATCAGTATCTTAAAAATTACTATCGACAGGACAGAAGCTTATGAGGAATCATTTACATTTTAGGAAATGTACCATTCCTGATAGTGAAAAAAACTGAAAGAGTATCATAGAAGTATACTGAAATTTTTAGCAAAAGATATATAATGTTGGGAGTGTTGATATTAGACTTTATATTGAGAGAATACTGTATGATTACAGAAGAATAATTTTGACTTATTCAGAAAGTCATCGTATGACTATTAATAGAGATTTGAAAAAGCATTAGAGAATTATTTTTTTTACGACATAAAAAAAATTATCTATGATTGAAGAACAAATAGTTTATACTTTACATAAAGCTGAAGTGAAAAAAACTTATCGAGTGTGTTTGACGATTATATGATTTCTGAGAGACAAGATATATATAATAATTTGACCAATCATAATCATGTCTGGATTCATAAAGATGATGTTAAAATAAAATTACAAGAAATTGCATATAGATATTCAAACAATTGGCAAAAATATTTTTCAATTTTGCAAATCAATTCAAACATAGCTTATTTATGAATGACAATAACATTGAGCTAGTACTATTCAATATGTTTTTTTGCTATTAGAAAATGATAAAAAAATTGAATTTTTTTAAATTTAATGTTTAAATCAAACTATCATTTTGTAAATAGGAATCCGATTAGTTTTTTTAGAAAATATTGAGAAAAAGTTCAATGCAGTCTGTTATTGCTTCCTCTCAAGAATCAGAAAAAAATATGAATGGCAACTTGCTTATTTAACACAAATTGAAAAATGTTAAAAAAATGAAGATCTACAAACATTAAAGAGTATTCTAGAAGCTAATTCTTTACCATATTATTTTACAATTTTAAATTTTGAGAGATTGATTTTGAAAGATCCTAGATTAAAAGAGTTGTTAATACAAAAAAAGCTGGGAATACAAATTTTTGTTATTTCTGATTTTATAAGAGAAGAAGAGGTGCCAAAAATTAATAAATCTCATTGGAGAATTCTATTTAAAAAAACTGTATTTATTAAATTTAGAGAATAGTCAGAATCAGAGTTATTATCTTTTTTTCAAAAAAATTGGGCGAAAAAAAGATATTAATTTTTTTCAGTAAAAAGTATTGAAGAAAAATTGATGAGCTGAGAATAGGTCATTCCAATTTAGGATACATGGTATTAAAGACTATAAATAAATTTAGAGATAAAAAAAGAAATTTTTTAAAAAAACTTTGTACGCTTTGCAATAAATAGGCCATATTACTACTATAACAATATACTTGATGATATTATAAAAAAATGACAGTCAGATCATATTAGAAATGTTGGAGGAAACTAACAATGAGCAATTTGCAATTAGATTGGTCAATCTAGGTGTAGAATTTTTAGAAAACAATAATAAAAAAACTAATACTATTTAATCTTCTCAAAGCTAAAGGACTTGGTAAGAAGTCATTCCAAGAAATACATTTTAGTCCCTATTCACATTTTTTTTACTGGTAGTCACGTTCCGGTCTTGGAACTAGAACAAGAACTCTTAGAAAAGATCAGAGAAATATTTGAAGCTGATTTAGACTACATTAATTTGCTATTGTACTTGGATAAACTAATAGATGGCAAGCGTAAAGTTATCGAAAGAGAATTGGAAAAAGAGTTTTGATAATAAGAGTGATTTACCACCTTATAACATAGTGAATATAAAGTGAGTTATATGTTTAAAGATATAAACGTTTGGCTTTTAATATAAAAAAATAACGATATAGACTCTTATCTTTTTATTCTTTTTAATTGTGAAGCCAATTTGTAGAGCTAAGATTTAGTTGTTTATTTTACTGATAAAAATATTGGAATAGTTTTTTTATATATTTTATAGATGTATAAATTTTTTTACTATGATCATACGAGATTTCTGAGATAGGGGCTAGAGCGTCACGATGAAAAAAATATTCTGCTGATTGAGTTATCAACAAACACAACATAGTTTCATACAAATGTTAACCTATTTAGGTAATAGTAAAGGTTGTTTAAATGGTTTCAAATATTGAAAAAAGGTGAAGTATAAGATTAATTTTTAGAAATTCAAATACTGATTGAAAAAAATAGAACCTTTTTATAGAGTAGGAGTATTTTTTTAGAGTTTTGATGTTTTTAGTGCAACTATTTAAATAATAGATTTAATGAAAAATGGTTTGAAGGGGAGGGACTAGTGGATATTTTAAAAGCTAGAGGAAGAGATTGAGGGACGAACTACTGGGATGCCTATGCATTAGACTTTAGAGCTTCATTTTTTTGGAGATGAATGTAGACTCTATATTGAAGTTGAAAATGGTAAATCGGATCAGTATTGCTGGGAGATAGTCTTCTATCGTTGTTTTAAGGTTAACTATGAGACGGACGCGGGTTGGACATGTTTTGAAAGTGAAACTGGCACAAGAAATTTCAATATGAAAGATACTCCTTTTAAAAAAATCTCATGTCTCACACTGTGCATGATATTAGACTTATCGTCGAGAAAAACAATATGATACAAGCTACAATTACTTTATCAAGTATGTTAATTGACATTGTATGCCAAGATATTCAAGTCTCTAAAGTTTTGGTGAGTGAACAGAACTTCTTTTGGAATGTTTAGTTTTGCTAATGATAAATGTTTAGACTAGAAAAACTCTAAGTTAAAAACTTTTTGCAGTAATCATTAAGACTGGTCCTTCAGTCAAAAATCGGTATATGAAGAAAAACTGGATGAATAGAATTAAAATCGTTCAAGAAAAATGGGGCTTATCATCTGCGTACAAGGGATGAAGAAATTTTGTTATTGAAAAAAACTATCGCAAAAGATGGATATCCGATTGTTGTCTATTCTGTAAGTAATTTTTCAGTCGCAAGAAAGAGAAATTTTTTTCCATAATAACGAAGAATTATTTAGAAATGCTTCTAGAAAGTAAAAGACCATTTCGTCTATAAATGATCATTGTGTATTTTTTTATCAGCTCTTCTTATAGCAATGTGTCATTGCGGTTTGTACTTTTAGTTTCAGGAATACTATTGGTGAATGCTATTTATATTATTCTAAAGAATTTGAAAAAAACAGTAAGATTTACCCCTGAGAGAAATATAGGACTAGTGATAAAAATAATTTTTACTTTTTTTCATTCCTTTTTGTTATAATAGATGACAAGAAAGAATATCTTATCAGTAAATCCCAAGCGAGCCTGTGGTAGTGAGAGTCAGGTGATTGAAAGATGAGTGTGGCACTTTTGGTAAATTTTTAAAAATAATGAAGTAATAAATTAGGGTGGAACCGCGTTTCTGACGCCCCTAGGTCACTTGACTTAGGAGCATAGACACGGTTCTTTTTTTGTATTCTAGGTCGCAAGAAATTAGATAAAAAAAGGAGTTAA
>BNJT01000738.1_pt1 | contig 18326 bp, 30 predicted proteins | sample 8540491 | NCBI WGS metagenome assembly BNJT01 (sample SAMD00202455, study PRJDB9452) | human saliva metagenome | host: Homo sapiens | reverse complement strand
TTCCATTCCCATTCCTTCAGCCAATCTTTTCAAAAGACTTACCGTTGGATTCCTTGTGCCGTTCTGGCATCAACAATAGCCCTTATAACATCCATTTCCGGTTGTATATCTTCGTACTCTTTTCTGAAATTTATATCTTTAAGCTGTTCATTCAACATATCATCAAACGTTCTCATTTTCCACTTATCCTTTCTATGTAATCTTTTCTTCTATCTTTTGCAAGTTTTATTTCTTCGTTTAATTATATGGCATATATAACATATCGTCAATATTATAATCTTCTATGCTATTAAGCTTTATATACTTGTACGATATTGCCTCTACCTTTTCATAATCCTTATAACTCTTCTAAAAAGTCATAGCCCCCATTTATATACTCGCCTATCTCTTCATCTTTTTCTTCAAAAATATAGTGAAACCGGGAAATATCCCCATACAGGCCCCATTCCTCCACATATATTTCGGCCTCCATCTCCACCTTTATATGAAAAACACTCCATCATCATATACAATCTCTCTGCAATATGGATCATCCGCTATAAAGTCCAAAAGAAGTTTTCTTTCTCCAAGGAATACTCTTCGTCATCATCCATAAACTCTATATGTCTAAGCTTCATAGAAAAATCCATATTATTGCCCCAAGGAAAGATAGTTCTACAGCCCTTACCTGCCAAATACTCCCACTCTCTTTTTGTCGGAAGAAAATAATCATTATCTGTTATATCTTGTAAAAGTTCCTTAAATTTAGATTCTCTATAAACTTTACCATGCCAACTTTTCATTTTTCTTTATATAGAACAAATACTCTTATGAACTGTTATTTCAGATATGCCCTTCTGTTCAGCATTTTCAATCATTGTTTTGCCATTCTTTTGTTTTCTTTAAGTTCCTCATCCAAAAATATCCTTCCAACAGGTTTCACTATAGTCCTTTTTGGACTAATAGAGGATGTATTAAAATTGTCTCCTCCTTACTGAAATTGTTATTAAGATAGTCTTCTATTGTTGATATAAATTCATCATCTTCAAGCTTTTCTTTGATCTTCTCTGTAATAGAATCCTGACTGTCATCTTCATCCTCATCTATAAATGAGTATGCGAGATAATATAAATTTTCTTCATTGAAAATTTCAGAAAGCTTTCTATCTTTAAAGTCAATTCCCAGCTTAACACTCTCACCGGGAACAAATATAAATTCTATACCATCTTTTGATCTAAACTCTGCTGTATATGTAGATTTATTAAAAGCCAAATTCTTTAAAAAACAAAGTATTTCCAAATCATAGGTACCAGCAAGATTATTTAATAATTCTTGTTTCTCAGATATGGAAAGAGAATCGTATATGGGATTATATAATTTTTTTCTGTTGATATTCTGTTCATTGATTGGCTTCTCCTTAACATAAAAAGGCTCTTATAGTTTTTCTATAAATTATTATTTTTTTCAAATTATGCCACTCATTTTACGACAGCTTCTACATGTGCAATTAATTATTCTTTATTTGGAATATAACGTGATGCAATTGTATTTTTATAAACATAGTTTCTTTTTCATAAAAGCTATATTTATCTAAATCTAATATTGTAAACAGTTCGCAATAATGTGACCACGACAATTTTTCTTAACGTTATATTACTTTATACTATTCGATATTTTAGACAAATAAAAACCACCTCTATCCCTAAAAACTGGAATTTAAATTATCGTAAAAATAGCTGAGGTTTAATTCCATTCTTCTTGCACAGAAGCAATACTTTTTCTGCGATTTGAATTTTTTTCTTTAGTGTTTAAACTTATATCTGAATCCATATGTTTTATACTGTCAACATATATAGCATAATCATATTCATCTCCCATACATAATTCCGAATCCACAAAATATTTTTATTCCTTGTTCATCATGATATTCGAGACCAGCTCTACCTAAAAGTACGATACAATCTCGCATAGTTCTCTCCTATAAATTCTAATTTGTACTGTTCATATTAAAAATAAGCTTTTTACATACTCGAGTAGTATTTCATCCGAATAATCTCCCCAGTAGAATATGCTATATTCATTATTTCTAATGTAGATTCATCTAAATTCTTGTCATTATTTGTAAATTCTGAAAACTATATATTTTTCAAAATCATCTTCATTTTGCTCCATACAGCAATTTCATCCGGTCATCCTTTCCACAAAAGCTCCTTTCTTATCTTCCTAAAAAAACAATAAACAAAGCCTGAATTGCCGATACAACCGGAATAAATAAGAAAGGAATCACTAGAAAATGTTCAACAACTGCCAAATGTTTCATCCAGTTATTAAATTCATAATCCTTGTGCCCTTCTGTTCCTGGGATGACAATTTTGTTTTTATACTTTCCCTGAAACAACAGAAAGTCTAACAAGAAAAAATCACCTAAGTTTAATATGCTCCACTGAATATATCCCGTCCAAAACACATTCCAAAAACCGGTAATCCCTTTGTGTAAAATGCTTGCTGTCGAATGGGAAAAAAACAAATTCCAACAATGAAAACAGTTAATATCCTGTTTATCTTCTTCTCCTGTTTTGTCATTTGTTCGGGTGCGACCTTTTTGTATGTCCTTTGGATAAGAATTAAAAAGAATCTTGGATTAATGAGTACCAAGGTAGCTACCGCCCCGTTAAAAATAGTGCTATAGCAATACCATCAAGAAACGCTTGTATTACATCCATAAAATTCCTCCTTGTAAACTTTGAATTTAACCATATCTTGCTAAACTGGGATTTGTTTGTACAATGTTCAATATATAACTGTTATTATGTCTTGATTAGAGTACAAACTCATATAAGAGGAACTTCCTCAGTACTCCAATATCAACATATGTGATTTCAACCTTATCCACATACTTAAATCCAAACGACATATACATTTTCTGTGGAATATCATTTCCCTCTATGCAATCAAGACGAATTGATTTAAGGTTTCTTTCCCTTGCTGTGTCTATTGCGTGTTGAACTAACTGCTTCGAGTACCCACGACCTCCATATTCCGGAAGGACACGCAAGGCATGAAGAACTACTGTATCGTTATCATTTGCATCAATAAGCCATTTAACTGCGTGATACGCCTCATCACGATCATGATTCATAATATACGCTGCAACAATTCGACCATCTTCAATACCGATAAACTGATTTCTCTCTTTGATTGCATCTTTGATCATTTCATCTGGAGGGAAACCACCTTTATCTCCCTCCGGCAGAAAATCTTTTCCGCTCAAAACTTTACACATACCGTCATAAAACTGTCGCAATTCTATAAAATTTTTCTCTTCTGCATATCTGATAATCATAGAAATCTATTCCTCCAACTTCAAATTTTATTATTTCTTTTTCTTCGGTTTGGGTGCAGGTAATTCATCATACATCGAATTGAATAAGCCGGTTAGAAATTCTTTGTTATCTACATCATCTACCAGTAGCATTTCCTTTGCTCCATCATAGGGTAACTCATACTTTGCATTCGGCATATATGCTATTGCAGATTTAACAGGCTTCACTAAAAACCTATCATCATAAATTCCACCAATAATTTTCCCGCGATAATAAACAATATATTCACCCATCATTGCTTTATATGTTATTTCTTCCAACTCAGATAGTTGTTCTAAAATGAAATCCAAATATTCTTTACTTGAAGCCATTTTTTATACCTTCCTTAATCACTAAAATTTCAATAGTCCATTTTCGTCAAACTTAAAATTCGAACCCCATGCAACTTCCCAATAATATCCATCTAAATCAGAAAAATATGCGTGATATCCGCCCCAAAAGGTATCTTGTGGTTCTTTTACAATTCTTCCGCCAGCGCTTCGTACTAATTCAATTACACTATCCACATCTTCTTTATGTTCAACATTGTAAGCTAATGTAATTCCTGAAAATCCGTTTCCTTTTGGTGGATTATTTCCATCAATATCTTTTACTAATTGTTCCAAAGGAAATAGTTCAAACTTTGTTCCCGGAGTATCGAAAAAGCATACCGGTGGATTATTTTCTCTGCAATCAGTCTTATAGCCTAAGCCATCTCTATAAAACTTGATTGACCTTTCCATATCTTTAACACCTAAACAAATACAAGTAATCTTGTTCATCGTTACCTCCTATGAATTCTAATTTAATCTATTCTTTTTTCAAACCGAAACATTCCATCCGGAAATTGCTCATCAAATTCCTTGACATCCGTTTCCGGCTCATTTGGGTCAGGATGAAATTTATTAAAAAATTCAACAATATGAAACCCGCATCTATTTACATAAAAAAATGTATATTACGCTGCTCAAAAGTATGGTGTCATAGTCTCCCAAATTTTGACTTCTGGATGTAGCTTTTTCAATTTGACACCACGCAACATATCCCAACTCCCTTGCCGTGAACATCCGGGGATACGAATAGCAGGTCTAAACTTCCTTTTTCTCCATCAACTTTAATTACAGCACCGCCAACTTTTTTCTCTTCAAGAATAATACGATAAGCCCTTTCCGTGGTCAATGGACTGTTTCGATGGTCTCTCGTGAAATGATTTGACCATCTTCTTCAAAAGTGGTCATCTCTACAACCAAACTCCTCCAAAAGCCCCGTAGTTAAAAAAGCTTCTTGATTATCCAAAAATAAACTGTTCTCGGTCATCTTCTTCCATCAAAACATAACTGTATATCTTTTTCCATTTCAACACACCTACAACTTCCTATTTATACTATTCATTTCAAAATAAACTTTTACATAAACTTCCAAACCATATACTTTCGCAATCTTATTTAATAATTTCTTTTTATCTTAAGCGGAAAGCATGGCGATACCTTATTCTGCAAAGGCATAAGGGTTTGACGATGAATGTTTCAAAGTTTTGAACCGGTTAGATCTTGCCTATTTGTATGTCGTGTTATGCAGGCGGTTCATTTATTTTAAGTTTTCAATCTACAATCTTCAAGTATGCCTTTTAACTCTGAATTTTTTTATCTGTAAAATTATAGACTATGGAGTTGTCTTATCTATTATAATATAACATTTTCATAATTGATTTATAGACCTTTTAATTCTAAATATTGACCTACAATCACAAAAATTTCGAAGTTCATCCACGCTCAACCCTCTTGTGATAAACAAATCATCAAAAATCGGAATAGACTTGAGTACATCATCGCTTTCAATATGAAAAAATCCTGTCTTTAAGTCAATACCAACAAAAATATCACCATTAAGTGTATAGGATACAATATCATTTTATATTACCTGCATTCTCATGAAAAATATTCCATTGAATTTAAATGCACAACTTCTTTGAACTTTACATTATCATAATTTTTGTGCAGAATATTTTTTCTGAAAGTATATATTTAATTCTCTCCCACTTATTCTATTTGGTTTTAAGAGAATTAGCATTCTTTTCATACAACTCTTTTCCAAAACCTTAATCTCTTTTCATCAACTTCGTATGTAATCATAGTATAAAAACACTTTCACAAATTCTAATTTATCTTCTTAAAAACCAATAAACAAAGCCTGAATTGCCGATACAACCGGAATAAATAAGAAAGGAATCACTAGAAAATGTTCAACAACTGCCAAATGTTTCATCCAGTTATTAAATTCATAATCCTTGTGCCCTTCTGTTCCCGGGATGACAATTTTGTTTTTATACTTTCCTGAAACAACAGAAAGTCTAACAAGAAAAATCACCTAAGTTTAATATACTCCACTGAATATATCCAGTCCAAAACACATTCCAAAAACCGGTAATTCCTTTGTGTAAAACGCTTGCTGTCGAATAGGCAAAACAAATTCCAACAATGAAAACAGTTAATATCCCGTTTATCTTCTTCTCCTGTTTTTGTCATTTGTTCAGGTGCGACACTTTTTGTATGGCCTTTGGATAAGAGTTAAAAAGAATCTTGGATTAATGAGTACCAAGGTAGCTACCGCCCCGTTAAAAATAGCTGACTATAGCAACACCATCAAGAAACGCTTGTATTACATCCATAAAATTCCTCCTTGTAAAGTTCCAATTTAACCATATCTTGCTAAACTGAAGCTTGTTTGTCTCATTTAGCTTTCTTGGGGTTCTTTTCTGGCAGTTCCGCATACATACCTTTTCAGTAGTTCAGTAATCAAATCCATATCCTCAAATCTGTCGAATGCATACATCAATGTCTTTGAACCCTCATACGGATAACACAATTCTGAGTCTGCAAGAAGTTTGTCCGATGTCGGCGTTCTCTTTAAAAAAATAGTTCATTATCGCAAATGTCACCTATCAGCTTACCGTTAAAATATATAAGGTATCCGCCCATCATGGATCTTATGACAATATCACCTCTTTGCGGAAAAAAATCTCACGAACAAATTCATTAAATTCATTCACTATGATTACCTCCTTCAAAATCAAATATTCCTTACTTTATGGCATACTCTTTTCCTATTTATCCTCAAAATTTCAGCAATCCATTTTCATCAAATTGAAAAATTCGGTCCCCATGAAACTTCCCAATAGTATCCATCTAAATCAGAAAAATATGCGTGATATCCACCCCAAAAAACTTCCTGTGGCTCTTTCACAATTTTTCCACCTACTTTTCTTACTAATGCAATTACAGCATCAACATCTTCTTTATGTTCAACATTGTAAGCTAATGTAATTCCTGAAAATCCGTTTCCTTTTGGTGGATTATTTTCCATCAATATCTTTTGCTAATTGTTCCAAAGGAAATAGTTCAAACTTTGTTCCCGGAGTATCGAAAAAGCATACCGGTGGATTATTTTTCTCTGCAATCAGTCTTATAGCCTAAGCCATCTCTATAAAACTTGATTGACCTTTCCATATCTTTAACACCTAAACAAATACAAGTAATCTTGTTCATCGTTACCTCCTATGAATTCCAATTTGTACTATTCATTTCAAAATAAGCTTTTACATAAGCCAGTAATATTTCATCCGAATAATCTCCCCTGTAGAATATGCTATGTTCATTATCTCTAATGTAGCTTCATCTAAATTCTTGTCATCATTTGTAAAATTCTGAAACTATTTTTACATTTTTAAAATTATCTTCATTTGCTCCATATGGCAATTTCATCCGGTCATCCTTTCTGCAAAAGCTCACTGCTTTACTCTTTTTAAATTATATACCTATATGTTAAAATATAACAGGTTAACCTAGATATTTATTCAGGTTTTTATTGTGAATATGCTTATTCAAAACAAAAATATTTTAAAGAAGGTTTTTATATGAAACTAGGAATCGTCGGCTTGCCGAATGTAGGCAAGTACATTATTTAACTCATTGACAAAGGCAGGTGCTACCGTCTGCAAACTATCCCTTTGCCACTATTGACCCTAATGTAGGCGTTGTAGCGGTACCGGATGACAGATTAAAAAGAACTGGGCAAATTATATAATACAAAAAGGTAACACCTGCACTTATAGACTTCGTAGATATCGCGGGTCTTGTAAAAGGGTGCCAGTAAAGGTGAAGGTCTTGGAAACCAATTTTTTTATCAAATATTCGTGAATGTGATGCCATCATACATGTGGTAAGATGCTTTGACGACTCAAAATATCATCCATGTGGAAGGAAGCGTTGATCCTATCAGAGATATCGAAACTATCAACTTGGAGCTTATATTCTCCGATATTGAGATTTTGGAAAGAAGAATTGCAAAGACTAAAAAGTCCGCTATGAATGACAAATCTTTAAAGCATGAGCTTGATATACTTATGGAACTTAAAGATATCTTGGAGAACGGAAATATGGCAGCGACTATACATCTGCTGATGAAGAAGATTTGGCATTTGTAAAATCGCTTGGCCTTATCACATATATGCCTGTTATCTTTGCCGCAAATGTGGCTGAGGATGACCTTGCTGATGACGGTGCTTCAAATGAGTATGTAGCTAAGGTAAAAGAATATGCTGCAAAGTCAAATGCGAAGGTGTTTGTTGTATGTGCAGCCATTGAAGAAGAGATTTCACAGCTTGATGATGAGGAAAAAGCAGAATATCTTGACGCTCTTGGAATTTCCGTATCAGGTCTTGATAAACTTTATTGCGCAAGCTATGATCTCCTTGGACTTTTAAGCTATCTTACAGCCGGTGAGGATGAGTGTAGAGCCTGGACTATAAAGAAAGGTACAAAAGGCTCCGGGGCGGCAGGAAAGATCCACTCAGACTTTGAGCGTGGATTTATCAAAGCTGAGGGTTATCAACTATCAGGATCTTCTTGACTGTGGTTCTACATCTGCTAAAGAAAAGGGGCTTGTTCGTATAGAAGGTAAAGAATATGTAGTACAGGATGGAGATGTAATACTCTTTAGATTTAATGTATAAACAGTTTATATAAAAGGGGCTTATATGAAAAATACATTACCTGTTTTTGGTGTCGGTCCTATTTATGCCGTCAGTTGTTTACTTCTAACCGCCTTTGGACTTTTCTTAAAAAAGAAAGGATTTCTAAATGGTGGAGATCTTCCCGGTTTAAAATCTGAAGCAATGCGTATAGGCTTTATGCTCATTTTTATCGGAGTTGCATTGTGGATATATGCTGTACTCATTCAAAGAATCAGTAAAGAGATAAGCAGCGGACATTTGGTAACAATCGGAATATATTCCATTGTCAGAAACCCTATATACCTCGCATTTTTATGTGTGTGTACAGGCATTCTGGTAACTGCACATAATGTGTACTTACTTATAATTCCGGTAGTTTTATATATATTCTTAACTGTACTGATGAAGCAGACTGAAGAAAAGTGGTTGCTTGATAAATTCGGCACAGAGTATGTTGAGTATTGTAAACATGTCAACAGGGTAATACCTTGGTTTAGACATTAATATATTTATGCCATCAACTAAGATGACAGAATGGAGATTATTATGGCGCTAATGGATTTATTTAAAAAGGCTTTTATGGGGGCAACTGACGAGGAAAATCGAAAAAACAAAGCCAGAATGAGAGAAATATTTAACAGCAGTGTTGCAAACGGTGATGATTACAAGCTTATTTATTGTCATATGGAAAACTAGTACCAATGCTGTTATAGTTCAGGTTACAAGACATAGTAACTTTATTGTAGGGATACAAGGAAGGCGAAGTTGTAGTTATTCCTGTAAATGCAGAACTTACAGAGTATGGGGATGCAATGGTATTTAATAAAAGCAAATGAGAGCTTCACAAAAAACATCTCTAGGTTTTTGTTTTGTAGGAAATCCTGAAGTTTCTTTACAATTTGTTCCTATGACATACGAACCCGGTATAACCGCCGGTGCAAGACATTCAGTTTCAATCACTCAATCATCTGCAGAAGTGGCTGAGTTCAAGAATTTCTTTAAAAGGGATTACAATAAATTGTAAATGTAAGAATTATGAATAAAGAAGATATAATCACTGCACTAAAGGAAGCGGTAATACCTGATGAAGAGTATTATATTGATAGTGAAATAATAGATGCGATAGCTTGAGTATCCTGATTCCTTCCAATTTGTAGAAGCCTATCTTAGAAATAATATCACAAAACCCGAGTGTCGACTTCGGATCTCTCGGAAGTTGGTTCACTTTGTAGAAAAGTTTTATAAAAAGGGCTATGAAGAGGCACTTATTGAATCGGTAAAGAAAAAAATCCTACATTTCATAATATTTGGATGATTCATCGTTGCTATAATGATGCAAACTGTGCTTTTCCATAATGACTTTTTATCACTGATAAATGAGATTAAAGAAACCCCTTCTACATCTGCCGATATTATAAAGGCAATTGAAATGTTTAGTGGTAATTGTTTAATAAAAAAATCTTGGAGTCGGCAAACACCGATTCCAAGATGATTATCAACCACTATATTTATAATCTTCTTTGGAACATAAATTTCTTTTTCTTATTGTTCCTTCAAGTTTTCCGGCTTCAGTTAAGGCCTTCTTACCTGCCTCTATAGCATCTTCCTTGTTTACATTGGCATCAAGCTCAATAACAAAGCTTGGTCTTTCCGTTTATCTGAACAGGAACCTCTATTGTATCCACTTCCTTATGGCTCTCATCAAATGTAGGCCACTCTGCATGGAATACCGAGCCTTCTCCATCAAGCTCCTCCCAAAGCTCCTCACCTATATGAGGTGCAAAAGGTGCAAGCAATATAGTAAATGCCTTTAGTGTTTCCTTATCCACACCGTTCTTTTTGCTAAGCTCATTAAGCTTATTATTGTACTCCATAAAGCCTGCGATAACTGTATTTAAGCTGAAAGAATTAAATCTCTGCTCAATATCCGAGATAAGATTTGCACGAACTCTTAAGAGCTCTCTGTCAGCCTCTACATTCTTATCCTTATTGTCCATTACAAGCTTATAGAACTTATTTAAAAATCTTGATACACCTTCGATACCTCTGTCATCCCAGTCGGCATCAAGCTCAGAGCGGTCCTACAGCTCATACATTCTAAGAGCATCACAGCCATAGTCACAGAACCAGATCATCAGGCGAAACCACATTTCCCTTGCTCTTGCTCATCTTCTGTCCGTCACTGCCGTTTATCATACCCTGATTGAAAAGCTTTGTGAAAGGCTCATCAAAGTCAACCACAGCTATATCATTTAAGAACTTGGTGTAGAATCTTGAGTAAAGCAAATGAAGTACAGCATGCTCAACGCCACCGATATACATATCTACAGGGAGATATTTATCAGCCATCTCCTTGCTTACAAGTTCCTTATCATTGTGAGGATCCACATATCTTAGAAATACCAGCTGATCCTGCCCACTGCGGCATGGTGTTTGTCTCACGCTTTACGACGACTCACATACAGGACATGTAGTATTTACCCACTCATCAATAGTAGTCAAGCGGTGACTCTCCTGTTCCTGTGGGCTGATAGCTCTCTACCTCAGGAAGTCTTAACGGAGGCTGTTCCTCAGGCACAGGTACATTTTCCACAATGTGGACAATGAATTATCGGAATAGGCTCACCCCAGTAACGCTGTCTTGAGAATACCCAGTCACGAAGCTTGTAGTTGGTAGTCTTCTTACCATAACCCTTCTCTTCTATCATCTGTGGAGCTTCAAGCTTTTAACTTAGCACTCTCCATACCGTTCCAGTCACCTGAGTTTATCATAGTACCTACAGCATCTGTGTAGGCTTCTGTCATATTTTCAATTTCCTTACCGTCTTTTGCTATAACCTGAACTATAGGAAGATCAAATTTCTTTGCAAAATCAAAGTCTCTGTCATCATGTGCAGGTACACACATAATAGCACCTGTACCATAGTCAGCCAAGACATAGTCTGAAAGCCAAATAGGGTGTCTTTGCGCCGTTTAAAGGATTGATTGCATAAGAACCTGTAAATACACCTGTCTTTTCCTTTGACTGCATTCTGTCTACATTAGACTTCATAGAACTGTCAAAGATATATTTCTCCACAGCTTCTCTTGTTTCATCTGTAGCCAAAGATTTTGCAAGCTCATGCTCAGGTGAAAGTACCATAAAAGTAGCACCGTAAAGAGTATCGGGTCTTGTAGTATAAACAACTATATTCTCATCTCTTCCGTCTACTTTGAAGTTTACCTCTGCACCATAGCTCTTTCCGATCCAGTCTGACTGCATCTTCTTAACCTTCTCAGGCCAGTCAAGCTTGTCAAGATCGTTAAGAAGTCTGTCTGCATATGCTGTTATCTTTAGCATCCACTGACGAAGATTCTTTTTTGTAACAGGTGTTCCGCATCTCTCACATTTTTCCGTCTACTACCTCTTCATTTGCAAAGACCTGTCTTACATGAAGGACACCAGTTGATAGGGAATTCCTTCTCATATGCAAGACCTTTTTTGAACATCTGAACAAATATCCACTGCGTCCACTTATAAAAGTTAGGATCTGTAGTATTAACTTCTCTGTCCCAATCATAAAGTCGCTAATTTCATTTTATCTGTCTTTTGATATTAGCTACATTTTTCTGCTGTTGATTTTTGCAGGATAGAACCCCATCTTTATTGCATAGTTCTCTGCAGGAAGACCGATGCATCCCAACCCATAGGATGAATTACATAATTACCCTTTAGCACCCTGATATCTGCTCCATACATCAGATATTACATATCCTCTCCAGTGTCCTACATGAAGTCCTGAACCTGAAGGGTATGGGAACATATCCAAGCAATAGTACTTTGGCTTTTTTCCATCATCAACATTTACAGGGTTTGCTTCCCAGTTTTTCTTCCATTTCTTCTCTATTGCACTATGATTATAATGTGCCATAATCTCTTCCTTTCGCTACCGGTTTAAAGTTGATTAGAGCTTCCTCCACAAAAGTGAAGTTAAAGCTCTACTCAAAAATAAGTTAAATTTTAAAATCTGAATTTATCCTCAAAGTAAAGCCTTAAGCTCTGCTATCAGGGATTCTTACCTGCTCCATACTGTCTCTGTCTCTTTACAGTTTACAGCATTGTCGTTCTCAGAGTCAAAGTCATATGTAATACAGAACGGTGCACCTATTTCATCCTGTCTACGATATCTCTTACCTATATTTCCTCTGTCATCAAACTCTACATTGTAATACTTTGACAATTCTTCAGATATCTTAAGAGCACCCTCATTAAGCTTCTTTGAAAGCGGTAAAATACCGATCTTAACAGAGCAGAGTGCAGGATGGAAGTGAAGAACTGTTCTTGTATCACCGCCCTCAAAGAGTCTCTTCATCATGCTCTGCACAAAGGAATGCTAAAGTAACTCTGTCTGCACCAAGTGAAGGCTCTACTACATATGGAATGTATCTCTACTTGTCTCATCATCAAAATATGTAAGATCCTGTCCTGAAACTTCCTGATGACGACCAAGATCATAATCTGTTCTGTCTGCGATTCCCCAAAGCTCACCCCAACCAAATGGGAAGAGAATTCTATATCTGTTGTAGCATTTGAATAGAAACTAAAGCTCCTCTTTGTCATGGTCTCTAAGTCTCATCTGCTCCTCTTTGATACCAAGAGCTATAAGCCAATCTCTACAGAAACCTCTCCAATACTCAAACCACTCAAGGTCTGTGCCGGCTTCTGCAAGAAGAACTCAAGCTCCATCTGCATGCTCAAACTCTCTTGTTCTAAATGTGAAGTTACCCAGGTGATCTCATTTCTGAATGACTTACCGATCATGTCTATACCAAGGTACTTTCTTTGAAGTTCTTTTAATTCTTAAAGTTTACAAAATACCTAATGCTGTTTCAGGTCTTAAATAACCATTTTTTAGCATCTCTGTTACCCTGGAAAGTCTTAAACATAAGATTAAACTGACGGATATCCTGTAAAATTACATGCTTTACCACAGGTCGGACAAGCTATCTCATGCTCATCAATATACTTTTCATCTCATCATTTGACCCATGCATCCACGCTTCACCTTCTGCCAACATTATTTTCACACATATAGTCCTCAATGATCTTGTCGCTTCTAAATCTCATGGTGCCCACAGTCCATAAGAGGATCTGAAAAGCTTCCCAAACATCCTGATGCTATCATCCATGTCTGTGGATTCATCAAAATCAGCACAGTCAACACCTACATTGTATGGTGACTTGCTTTATAAACTTCTGCACCAGAAAAACTAACGTATTCTTTAATTCAACACCCAAGTTACCATAGTCCCAGGTATTTGCAAGACCACCGTATATCTCACGGGCCGGATATACAAATCCCTTGATTTAGCCAGTGCTATGATTTTTCCATGCTATTCATGAATTTCTCCTTTATTTAAATATAATATAATTAAAATATCTACCTTGGCAGTATTGTCATCAAACTCGATATCATTTGATGATACATAGGTGATCTTCCTCTGCTATACACATCGGCCTTGCCAAATCTGTGGCCTGTAATATAATTACGCTTTAATCCCCTCAGGTATCTCTATTGAATCCATCTTTGATACATCAATATCAGCAAGATTGTCACCTCTGCAATTCAAATCAAGCTGTTTGTCTTGGTGAACTTTGCAAACTCTTTCATACATTCAAATAGGCTACATATGAAAATACCAGTTTGCCATTCTTTTATTCTTGACATCTTCAAGTTTTGCCTGATTCTCCGCATTTTAACTTATTAAAGTCTTTATCTCTGCATTGGCAGCTTTCAAGCTCATCGCTCTTCCTTCTGTATCTATTTCTTCCAACCAAAACAGTATTGCCGTCCTGGGTCTAAATAGAGCTTTGGTCGGGATGGTATGAATGAGCTATTTCCACCACAGCCTGTCCATGTAATGTCTTGCGGTATGAAATATATCACTTTTCGCTTGAGCACTCCTCATACTATAAATTTATCGCCCCAAAGGCAGGCATAACGAATTAAGCTATGTCAGAATATTCAAATTTTTTATTGAGACACTAAAAACAAGTATGCCACAAATACGGCTCATTTTCAAGCGTAGAGAGATTTTTATTGTATTTTTGTTTGATATAAAAAGTCCGATTTAAACGTAGTCGGAGCTTTTTATAATTAATTTTTCATACTATCCTATTACTTTAACTACCGGTGATGCATATTTGCCGGGATCCTTAGCGGGTTTACAGTATTCTCTCCATTCATCAAAGCTATGAATATCATGCTCTTTTTCCGTCTACTGAATTTTCAGCATTTATTTTAACTCCGTCAAAAGACACTTCCCTACCCTCAGGCAGTATAATTGACATTATTTCTCTTCACTTGGATTACCTGTAAGTACTATATCCACTGCAATATTCTCCCTTTACTTTATCTTCATTCTTATATTCCATCGTATAAGCTCTTAAGTTTAGGGAACATAGTAAACAGCTTTGTATTATTTTCCGAGATATCTTCTATATCAGTAAAAATGTATCTGCCTACACCCTTCAAAAAGCTTAATGTTCTTACATAGTTCGTATCAAAAATCCGACCACAGCACCCCTACCCATGTTTTGTTCCATAAACTTACTAAATTGTGATGTGTATATTAGGTTTATTCTGTTTTCATCTTCCAAATCATCCTATGATATCCTCATACTCTTTTTCAAACAGCTCTCCTGTCTCCACATCAATATATATCATCATTTTTGTATTATTATTCTTATCTTCATTTGACGACACTATATCTTCAGCTCTGAATACAAGGCAGGGCTTATTCTCATACATTCTTGTTGAAACATAGTATAATCGGTAGGCATTATATTCATATTCTTTTTCTTTTTAAAATTTCAAGAACATCTATTTCATTTTTATCTTCCAACCTCCTATACCATAAACCTTTACGTCAAAATTTTTCTATATTTCTTTCTAAATATGTTTTTATCTGTATTTACATCCCTCATTCTGTTTGAATGCACTGTCATATTAACTCTCCACGGCATATTTTAAAGGTATATATAGCATATATCTTATTACAGGGTCTTCACTTTCTTTTATATCATTATCCTGTATCGCACAGAGGGCATTTCCGTCTTCACTAATCCAAAGCCCGTGCAGATTATTTTTATTCCCCATGTCACTGTGTAAACTGTCATTTACAATCTTATGTGTTGTATTTTCATCCACCTTTTTATCTTTACTACTACATCCGATACAAAACATTATGCAAAATACAAATAATAAAAGTCTTCTCTTCATCCCTCTACTCCTCTGTCAATATATTTATCTGTTATCAGGTATAGGTTTATAACTCGGCTTTTCTATCTCATCTGGTTCCATATACTTTCTAAAGTCATCAAAGTTATTAATCTTATGTGGCAGTCCGTCTACCGAATGTCTGCCGTCTACTATCACTCCGTCAAATGATACATCCTCTACATTCTCAAAGAACATATCCGCCAATCCCTTATCGCTTATACTGTCAGGTAACATAAAGGTCACTCTGGCCCTTTCTCCTTTTGCTATAAGTTTATCCAGATTTTTCCTTAATTTTGGAAATAATTCATATAGCTTTTTATTATCTTTTGGAATTCTGTCTATATCATATACATATACATCTGTGAAACCTTCCCACACTGATGATGACCAAACAGTAATATATGAATAAAGTGAATTTTGCCTTTTAAAAAGTATTTATTAAAGACATTCCATTTATTAACGGCAGTGATCCTCTCTCCTTTACTCCGCCTTTCTGAAACATCCCTTGCCCAATCTTCAAAATATGTTTCATCTTCTATATTGATAAATACAGATTTTAGCCTATCTTCATATCCATTTTCTATATCTTTGCTTGTTTTTCAGACCACACCTTAATATATGGTTTCCCGTCATATTCTAATGCAATTGCTTTATATGGTTTGTCGGGTTTTATATTATCATCATTATCAACATACTTTTTACATCTATTGTCTTGAGTTTTTCTCCTGTTTTAATATCATATATATCAACATTAAACTTTATCAAGCTCTGTAGTTTTCTCAAATTGTATCCCAAAGGATTTCCGTTTCTCATCCCAAAAAGTATCCAAATATCTCCTTGCAAATCATTATCTGTAGCGTATTTATTTGGGATTATATCATCATCCTCACCTCCCATTCCGTATTATCACTGATCCCATTATATAAATACATTACATATAATGCATCGTTATCCCTCATTAATTTCACTTGCATAATAACCGGTTTTATATATAAGATCATATCCTCCTCTTTCAATCTTATTTTCAATCTTATCTGCTTTTTAGCACATCCACATAAGCATAGGCAAAGTAATACACCCATAAAAATCTTACTTTTTCTCATTTTATTTACTCCTCTACCTGTATTTTCTCCATAATTATCAACTTTTTAATAAAAAGTTTGCATTTCTACTGTCAGGACTCAACACTATTTTTCATATTTTGTGCTCTAATAAACTTATGTTTATATATTAAATATGAACTACAAAATCAATATATGGTCTATTCTTGGTATATACTTACAAATTATTGTGATCCATTTACTAATATATTCATAAATGATATTTTTTGATTTTGTCATATCATCATATTGATCTTCTAAAAAATTATCCTATCAAAAATGCGGGTTCTTCTAAAATATTACATCCACCATTCCACAATTTTTTAATAATTTCTTGATGCTCTTCATTACCTACATCTTCAAACTCAAAAGTAGGATTTTCAATACCACTACCCACTCTTAACAGTTCTTTAAATCCGCTCTCATTAACCATTCTTATCCTTTTTATAGTATCAGGATCAAATAAACCTGCAATAACGATCACACCTATAATTATCTACACTAAATGTTCCGCCACAATAATAATTTTTGGGTTAATATACTTTGATTGTACCTGACATAATCCTATCCTCTTTTTATAACTATATAAATAATCCACTACTCCATTAGCTATGTTCTTTATTAAATCCCAGCAAAACTTAGCTGCAATATTTAGTATGCATTCTCATTTACAAATCCTTTTTATAATTTTCCAAAGAAAATTTCAAACGTCTATATTACCTCTTCTCTAAAATATCTGTTGTAATAACTTCACTATAGCTCTCCTTTTTAGGTGACAGAACTACACCCTATTATTTGCCCCAACCATCCGTTTTCATAATTTAGGGTGATAATAAGATTCATTTAAATGTGTATCATAATACAACTTACTTATATATAATTGAGTAAAATGTATATATGACTTATCAGGTAAATCCTTGTATACATCATCTATCAAATATTTTATGCTTCAAATAATGTAGCCAACCCCAGTAAATTATTACTTCGCCTCACAAGATAATTATAATTATTCTCATCTCCAACATCTCCATATAGTAATACATCACTATTCTTTTCGTAATAGTTCTGTAGTTTCACTATATAATATGTTTATATACTCCCTTGCCCGCTTCTTTGCTCAAAGTGTATATAGCCCGATATATAGGATAATTTGAAGGATTTTCAACCAGCTGCATCATAGAGTTTAATAGCTTCTCAAGATTATCACCCTCATCCTCCATGCTTAATTTTAGAATATATTCTGCTATAAATTCTTTAGTCGCTTTTTCCTTTGGAGTTTTTAAAAATACCTTATCAAAATTCTTGCTTTTTGCAAGTTCTATAATAAATCCTCTTCATTACATTCTTTCAAAGAAGTATATGTGTCCGATAACTCCTGTGGTGAAAAATCCCAATCTTTCATTTTCATTTATTTCACTATCTGTCATTTCGGTACTCAGCTCATCATAACTACCGGAATTATCCTCTACCAAAAGAACTGTACTCTATATATTTTTATCAACTTCATATGCAAATTTATTATTTTTATTTCTGGCAACCATAAAAATAACTAACATTAAACCTGCGATGTAAAATATACTTCTTTCATTACTTCTCCTCCTATTATCAACTT
>BNJT01001075.1_pt1 | contig 18433 bp, 20 predicted proteins | sample 8540491 | NCBI WGS metagenome assembly BNJT01 (sample SAMD00202455, study PRJDB9452) | human saliva metagenome | host: Homo sapiens | reverse complement strand
GAAAAAGTTTTTAAATTTTACGTAAAAATTTATTGCCTAGTCTATTTTTATTATTTATGATAAAATATTTATAATTCGTGTATATTTTCTTTTGTTAACAATTATTAATATTTTGACATTTAATTATGGAACTCTATTTTTAAATATATATATGAATTTAGATAACTGTTATAAAAATTAGAATTTAGTCAATATAGAAATTATAGGAGATGATAATATGGAGACACTTTTATTATTTTCGCATCAATTGACAGAGAATCAAGCAAAAAGAATCGATGGAAGATTTTTGAGGTAAAAAGATACTTAATCTACCAACTGAATTACAGGAAATGTGGTCAAATGTATCAATTAAAGAAAATTATATGGAGAATCTAGAAAAATAAAGAAATACATTGAAAATAATTTTAGCAAGGATGACGTAACACTGGTACAGGAAATTGGGGATATACTTATAATCTTGTAAAATGGTCGATAGATAATGATTTAATTCCTGATATAGTTATACTGAGAGAAATGTTGAAGAAATAAAAGATGGAGAGATGTATTAGTTATTTTAAAACATATAAAGTTTATAAAATATGGTAATATTTAATAAATTATTGAAAATATTTCTAGAAATTTCATTTTCTAGTATAAAGAGAGTGAGGAAATTATATAAATTAATAATTTTAAATAAAATTTTTAGACACTTTTTCAGATGTGCTATGTAAATTTATGGAAAGAAGGGATTAAAATGGAAATAATATTTTGATAATGTCTTTATCAAATAATCTTGAAAAATAATATAGAAAAAGGCAAAAATAATGAAAAAGAATATAGATGGGGGAATAATTTAATTTAAAAGAATATGAATATTTAACAAAAGTATATTTGAAAGAATTAAACTCGATAAAATAATAGTGTTTGGAACAGACCAAAGTGAGTTGGAAATATCTCTATACTATCTTAAATGAGTATTTTCATCCTAAATAGAAGATATTATTTTTCCAGAAAGTGATAATATTGAGTATATAAAAAGTTTTTGAAGAGAAATTTTTCAGATAATTGTAAAATATATATTGAAAGTAAAAATAATTTTGATAATCAGAATATTTCTTCAGACTTAATTTTTCAAATAGAGGAAATAAAAGAAATATTAGATGAACAAAGTGAAAAATCAAGTTTATGTTGATATAACTGGTGGTCTCAGAATAGTATTTATGTCTACATTTCCATTGTTAATGTCTTAAAAATATACTATAGCAAATTACAATTAAAAGTATTATATTCACAAAAATGATGTGAATTTAGATTATTTTAAAAATAATTGATATAACAAAGTGTATTGGATAAATTAAATTTTGTAGATGCTATAGTTCATTTACCAAATATGGAAGTATTGATAAATTGCGAGATATTATTCAAAAATAATGATTTATTGAATAAATTAGAAGAACTGTAATATAAAGTTACAATTTAATTTAAAAATATTGATGATACATATAAAAACACTGGCAGAGATAAGTGGAAATAATGAAAATGAAAACATTTTTAAAAAGAAAGAGTTAAAGAGTTAAAAACATTAAAAACGAAAAATATCACAATAAAAGTAAAAATTATGGAATAGAAATTGTTAATAAGTATGAAAAGTAATAAAAATTATATAAAAATTTAAAAAGATAAGAGAAATAAAATTGTTCATCCTTTAAATAAATCAGGAAAAAATATAGAAAAATACTACTGAATATAAAAATTACCAAAAAGAAAAATATTAATTTGGAATTTAGGATCAGGTGAATTTGGAAAAGGATATGAAAAAGTACTATATAAGTATTTAGATAATGAAGGAAAAGAAGAGATTATAGAAACTCAATATACATTTGAACCTTATATAGAAGATTATAACCAGATATATTTTTTTGGTCTTAAAACTGGAAGATGGGATATTTTAACAAAATATTTTTAAAAATGAAGGAACAAAATTACCAAATGATAAAATAAAATATGTATGTATCGATAATTTTTAACGATGTAGAGATATTATATTTAAAAATAAAGGAAGAAATAAAAAGAAAAAAACAGGAAATTTTGGAAATAGATATGGATATTACACATCTGTTTAGGGAAATTCCATTTAATTTATTAATTTCATTGAGACTATTTGAATTATTAAATGATGATATTGTACTTTATTCCAATTTATTATGGAGAAAAATATCTGATTATGGAGTATTTATAAAAATACCAATTTTAGAAGTAATTGATTTGTACAAATCAATTGTGGAATTTAGATTATACAAAGTATACACATGTCTTTGAAAATAATAAAAATAATAAATGTAGAATTAACAGAAATAATGAAGAAAAATTTCAGAAGCATATGCATATAATGAATACAAGAAAATCATTGAAATAAATAAGAAATTTAGAGAAATGAACTGCTCTAAATGGAATTTGATAAATAAAAAATATATGGAAATTATAGAAGGAAAATTAATAAAAATATGATACTTATGAAGAATTAATGAAATTTTCAAGAAATCAAAAATTCTAATAATTATGCATTGACATTATTTTTACTAATAGATATATATAAATATAAAATTTTTAAAAATTGATTCAAAAGAGAAAAATGAAAATTTCTATAAAAATAGAAAAAATTAAAAATAAATATATAGACAGTAAATTTGAAATACTAGTTTCTTCTTTAAATAAATTAAATGCTATAAGAAATGATGCAGGACATATTAATACTAAAGAAAAGGCAGATATAACATATTTTTCCAGTTTACTAAAATGAAGTAATTGAAATGTAAGGTAAATTAACTCAGGAAGATATAGAAAAGTATGGGAATGAATATTCTAATATATGTTTTTGAAAAATTTATAAAGTACATTGCTTAACCTAAAAATAATACAATGATTCTAGCTATTGACTTTACTTAATTTTTAGGTTAACCTTAAATAAAGAAAAATAATATTTGAAAAAGAAGAATATCAGAAAGTAAAATTATACAAAATATTAATTAAAAAAGGAGGAGATGTTTAAATTAGAGAGCATGGAACAAGTTGTTTCTTTTAGCAGGATTGTTACATGATTTTTGGAAAAGTTCACTAATAGGTCATCAAATTATGTAAAAACATAAAAATAAAGAATATAAAACATATAAACATCCTGTATTATCAAAAGAATTCATCTGTTTCTTGGAAGAAAAATAAAATTATAGAAAGTTCTGAATTATTGGAAAAATTTTGAAAGAATTAGTTTTAAAACATCACGAAAGTTATACTTTTTAAGGAAGTTAATCTTTCTGTTAAGGATATTAAAAATGAAAAATTGCAGAGAATTGGAAATATAGTAGCAAGAGCAGATAATTATTCTGCTGCTGAAAGAAGAAATGAAACTGTAGAAAATAATCAAAAAGAAAATACACATTGGATGAGAAAAAACCTTTAAATTCAATATTTGAAACAATTTCTTTGGATAATCATGTAAATAGAGAAGTAACATCATATTTTTGCATATAAATTAAAAACACTTAATTATGAAAACAATTTTTCCTCAAAGACTTGCAACAGGAATAGATGCAAATTCTTTTAAAAGGAAACAAGGAAGAAGAATTATACAATCATATTTCTAATTTTTGAGGAAGTATTAATAGTAGTGACTATGATATATATCACAGTTATATTTATTAATGGAAAGTATATGTGGTGTATTGCTTCGGATACTCAGACTAAAAATATCAGATATTTCGTTATTTGATCATTTAAAAAAGTACTTCTGCATTAGCATTATCTTCTTATAAGTATCATAAAAGAAAATAATCTTTTGGAAAAATGGAAATCAACCTAAAGAAAAATTAAACAATTCAGAATTTTAATAGGAGATGTAGAGTGGAATTCAAAATTTTATTTATGATGATATAAAGTCAGAAGGTGCAGCAAAAAACGTTAAGAGGAAAATCTTTTTGTAAAAATGATAAGTGATGCTATAGCATTATATTTGATAAAAAGAACTTGAGTTAAATTTAACAAATATTATATTAACTGCTGGTGGAAAAATTTTTATATTTTACTTCAAAATACAGAAGATTCAATAAAATAGAAGAGATAAAGAAAAATTAAATAATTATTTGTATAAAAGAATTTTTGGACAACTTTTTGTAAATATTGTAGCACTTGAAGTAAATGGTGATGAAATAGCTAAAAAATTTATTAAAATTCTTGAAAAAAAGGAAATAGGGAGCTAAATTTGACAAAAGATAAAAAGATTTTTCAATCAAATAAAGGGAAATCCAATTTTTGATGTAGAATACGAGATGATGGAACAACAGCTTTGGATAGAATAAATGAAAAATTTAAGGAAATGGGTGGGAAAATTCTAAAGCTAAATTTATAGGTATAAGGTATAATCATGAAGGAGATAACAAAAATACTTTTCAAATACTTGAAAATATGTCTATTCAATTTTTAAATCAAAAAGAAGATATTGAGATTTCAGAAAAATGAAAAAATTGATTTAGTAATATCCTTTAATAATATAGAAATAGTTGAAAAATTTCCTACAATATTGAGATTTATTAGTAATTATGCACCTTTAGAAGAAAAATGGAAAGGTCTTTAAAAAGTTTTGAAGATATTTCTGATGCAGCGACAGGAAATATAGCAGTTTATAAAGCAGATGTAGATAATCTTGGAATGATATTTAGTATAGGATTTATAAGAATATTTCAGATGAAGAATTGGAAAAAGATGAAAAAGAGAAAGAAGATGATTTTAGATCTATTTCTAGAATTTCAACTTTAAGTAGAAATATGGAATATTTTTCTCATATTGGATGAATTCTATTTTTGAAAAAGGGAAAAAGTGGAAATTTGGTTAAGAGATAAAATAAAAAGAAATAGATTTGAGAGATATCTATGTTCTTTATTCTGGTGGAGATGACCTGGTTATAATAGGTCCTTGGGATAAAATTATCTACGTATCATACCTTATAAGAAAGAATTTTTGAACAATTTGTAACAGAGAATAATGAAGTAACATTATCTGGAGGAATAGCAATTTCTCATCCTAAATTAAGAATAATAAATGGAATTGATAAAGCAGGAGAACTTGAAGAAAAATCTAAAGAAATAGATAAAGATAAAAATGTCTTACTTTTATTTGATAGATCATTTAAATGGGATGAATTTGATATTTGAGTTTGCTGAAAGACTACAAAGAATATATGGAAATAAAGAAGAAAAGGAATAATTACAAGCATTTTTATATAGATGTTTAAATTATACAGAAATGGCCGAAAAAGTTATATGAATCTTTCTTGGGAATAGATAACAACAGTAAAGCTGGAAAAATCTTGATTTTAATTTATTAACATATGTTTCAAAAATTCGAATATGATTATGGTAGAAATATATTACCAAAACTGGAGGGACTTGAATCTGAAATTATAAAGAAAAACTAGAAAAGTAATAGATAATGAAGATAAAATAGTAAAAAAATAATTAAAGATAAGGAAGAAAAAGTTGAAAATAATTAAAGAATTAAAAGGTAAATTTATGAAAGAAATAGACAATAAAAAGGTAATTTTTAACGAAATATATGAGAATAGTTTTAAATTATATAATTTATTTGAATAGAAAGTAGCAGGTGAAAGAATATGGGAAATAGTAAAATGTCTTTAAATGAATTTCTAAGGAAATAAATAATTCTAGAAAGAAGAGGTAATAATAGTCAAAATTGGAATGGTAAGAATACACAAAATAATAATTGGAATAGTCCAAAAATCCAAAGTTGCAGAAATAATGAAAGAAATATTAGAAAAAGGATATAAAAATAAAGAAACAAATATTTTAAGAAAAAGAACTTGTCTCTATAGAATCTGATAGCTATAGAATTGACAAAATCAAAAAGAGGAATTGAGTAACTCTCAATTAAGAGCTTTTTTAATGAAATAAATAAATTGAAATTAAAATATATATATGATAGAAATGATGAAAAAGAAAAATCAAGAAGAATTAGGAAATTTAGCAATAGAATTATTAATTTTAAAAATCAAAAATTAGAATACAGGAGAGGTAAAAAGTGGAAGTAATAAATTACCAGAAAATTTTTATATATTTATGAAAGAAAATATTGATTATATTGTTAAAAATGATAAAAATATACTTTCAAAAGATTTTAAAACTTTTTGAAACAGTATTAGGATACATGTATGGACTTGGTGGAATAAAAAATAGATAGAAAGGGAGAATAGAAAATGTCAGAATATAAAATTAAAAAGAAATATATAAAATAAGTGGAAAAATAAAGTTAGAAACAGGATTACACATTGGAGGAGATGAAGGTGTCATCGAAAATAGGAGGAAATGATAATCCAATTGTAAGAGATATATCAACAGGAAACTCTATATACCAGGAAGTAGTTTAAAAGGAAAATGAGATATTTATTGGAATGGTACACTGGAAGAATAAGTGAAGATGGAAAAGTATACGATGGTAAAAATTTATCAAAAAGAAAGTGAAAATGATTTACTTTTTAAATGTATTTGGTGGAACAGCAGGTGGAAACGGAAGAAAAGGTCCCACTAGAATAACAGTGAAAGATATATTTTTGAGTGAAGATTCAGAAAAAGAAGTAAAAAGAATGAAAAGAAAGAACAGGGACAGATACAGAATTTAAAATGGAAAAATAATATAAACAGGCTTACTTCACATGCAGGTCCAAGAAATTTAGAAAAGAGTCCCAAGAAATTTAATTTTTAATATGGAAATTAATTTTAAAGTTTTAAGCATAGATAATAAAAATGAAATAGAAAAATGATAAAAGAAGGTTTAAAATTAGTTGAGATTGAAGGACTTGAGGTTCAGTTTCAGAGGAAGTGGACAAATAAAATTTGAAAAATTTGAAAATAGAAAAATTTATTTAATGGCCAGGAAGAAGAAAACTTAGACTTAAAATGATATAAAGCTAGGAGATTAGAAAATGAATTATAGTATTTGAAAATATACTTAAAACCTAAGAGTTCATTTATAACACCTATTCAATCAGATACTTTATTTGGCTCTATGATTTGGGCTTTAAAAATGATAGAAGGAGAAGAATTTATTAAAACTCTTGTGGAAGAAAACAAGAAATTATCAGCCACCTTTTATTTTTCAAACCCAATAATTAATGGAATTATCCTATTTTGGAGAATTAAGTAAAGAATTTCTAGATAAGATAGATAATGTTAAATTGAAAAATTTTGATAGAAAAATAGAATTCTATAAGGCTTTAAAAAGAAAAATATATTAGTAGAGGTGTATTTGAAGAACTTTTAAATGGTGTAAAAATTAGATCAGATTTATTTAGATGTTTTAGAGGGAAAAAGAGATTTTTCTACTTTTAGAAAAAGAAAAATCTCGGAATTCAAAAATTAATGAAGATTTTTGGAAGAAATATTAAATGGAAAAACAGATGAAAAATAATACAAATAATGAAAGTAGAAAATTATTCACAGTAGAGGTAGAATACGGAATCAAATAAATAGATTTGGAGCTATTGGAGAAGAGGAAAGCAATACAAGATTATTCGAACAAAAATGAAATTAGATTTTTTTAAAGAAACAGTAATAGAAATATTTGTTAAAATTAGAGATAATTTTCATATGAAAAATTTGAACAAGGACTGAAATATATTTCTTTTTAATGGATATGGAAAAAGTGCAAGTACAGGAAAAAGGTCAATTTGAAATTATAAAAATGGAACCAGAAAAAGCATTTAGCGAGCTAAGAATAGTTTTGTAGTCCTTTCTAACTATATTCCAAAATAAAAACGATAATATAGAGGTTATAAATTCTAGACTTCTTACTAAAAACCTAAAAGCATATATGCAGAAAATCCTTTCAAAGATTATTTTATTTGCTATACAGAAGGGTCTTATTTTAAAGGAAATTCTGATTCGATTAAAGGAAGAGGTATTGGAAAATCTGAAAAGGATGATAAAAAGTATTCAGTGTCTTATTCCTTTTATTGTTGGAGTTGATATTTAATGAATGTAGCAAAAATATAAAAGTAAAACTACTCTTTAACTGGATATCCATATTGGAAGTGGAAAAGAGATAGAAGCATATGAATATACCATTAAAGATGGATATTTTTATAAAATTGATATGTCGGAAAATGTTTGATAAACTAAATGATTTTTGAAAAAGAAAAACTTTCATAAAATACTTCAAGAAAGCAATCTTTTTAATATAGAAGTTGGATATATGAAAATTATAAGGAAAAACTGGGGATATATTTACAAAGAAAAAGTATCTTCAAAAATTTGAGGAATATTATAATGATAAGTTAAAGGATGAGAGTAAAGAAAAATAGTCAACTAAGTATTTCTGAGTTTATTGGATATAATAATAAAAATATATTCCGGGAAGTACAATAAAAGGAGCGTTAAGAACAGCTTTTTATATACAGTGATTTTTAGAAAATGAGAAAAAGTATCAAATAAAAAGTAGCTATGAAATAAAAATGGGAAAAAGAGTGTATAATCGAAAAGAGATTGATAGAGAAGCTAAAATAATGGAATCAGAGGTTTTATTAGCTGAAAAAGAGAAGACAGATATGGAAATAAAATAGATAAAAAGGAGAAAAACTAGGCTTAGAGCCTAAAAAGATCCTTTCAAAAACAGTTAAAATTTTTGATACAGAAGAAATTGAGCTGGAAAAATTTACTGTAAACGCACCTCAAATAAAAGAAGGAAATTTATTTTGTGAAGTTTTAAATGAATATATAATGAAATTGATAAACTTGAAAAGTGAATTTTTGGAAAAGAAATAGATTTTGAACAAGGAATAAATTTTAATATTGTATCAACAGAATACTCTTTTGAAAGAAAATTTAAAAATGGATTATAAAAAGATTTGGAATAAAAGAATTAATAGATTCTTTAGATGATAAAGTAGAAAAATATGCTAAACTTTGAAATTGAAAAAGAAAAAGAGAAAAAGATAGTCACAATATAAAAAGGATTTTTATGAGTTTCTGAAAAAATATTTGATACTTTCAAAAATAGAGACAATAATATAAGTTTAATCAGAATAGGAAAAAGTATACAGATTTAATGATAAAACAATAAATTTAGTTACAGAAAATCCAGATGAAAAATCTAGAACAATATTTGATGAAAAATAATTGTCCCATGGGATGGGCATTAATAAAAGTAGAAGAGGTAAATATTTAATGAATAGTTTTTAATTTCATTATCACCTGTTAAAAATATTGTTATTACAGGAGATAATTACAGTATAGAAATACATAAATTTTTCAGTGAAATATTTCCTGAAATAAATGTAGACGATTTTAGAGTATCTTCTGAGTATGAAAAATAATTTTTAATAGATGAAGACTATAAAAATAATGGTAACAATAAAAAGTCAGAATATTTTCCACAAATTATTCAAAAATTATTTAGAAAAAGCTTTTAAATAAGGAAATTATTCTTATAAATGGAAATGAGTTTAAAATAAAAGTATCATTTCAAATGATAAAAATTTGGACAGGTTACTATAATTTAGAAGAAATAATGAAAAAGACCAAGAAGAATTATATCCTAGTTTTAAAATGAAAATTCTTACTCCAATATTTGATAGAACTGAGGGTAAATTTATATTTGATTTGATAAAATATTCAATAAAAATTTTTAGAAGCATTTTTCTGAATATTGTGGTGAAGATTTAAGTTGGATGATTGATCCAAAAAGAGAATTTTTATTGTAAGAAAAGAAAAATACTATACTAAAGATATGCCAATAAATGGAATAATTAAAAAATTCATATGTAGGGGAAATAGACACAGAAATACTTGAGAAACAATATAAAAAATTTAATTTATGCTATATTTATATTTGCTAAATTTAATGGAATAGGAGATGATTCAAACTATGGTTTTGGTCAAATACTTATAAAAATCTAGATTTCATAATGGGAAATTAATTTCAAATATTATAACCAAAAATAGATAGAAATTATTTTGCTTAAAAAGGAGCTGGTCACCATGGATCTTTATATTAATGATTATGGTACAAGTATTAGGAAAAATGGAAGAATGTTTGAGATAGCTTCAAAAGAAAATAAGAATCTTATTTCTCCATTAAAAATAAAAACAATAATCATAAGTAAAGGAATATCCTATAACTACAGATGCTATAGAACTTGCAGTTGAAAACAATATAGATATTTTTATTAATGGATAGTCTTGGTAAAGCTTTACGGACGATTCTGGCATAGCAGATTTGGGTCAACAGCATACATAAGAAGAAAACAGATTGAAATATTTTGAAAATGAAGAAGGATTAGAGTTTGTAAAAAGAATGGCTAGCAAATAAAATAGAAAAATTGTTCACTTCATTTAAAAAGATTTACAGATAAAAAGAGAAAGTAAACGGGAGTATATAGAAACAGAAAGAATGAACATGCAAAAATTCATTTATAAAATAAAAACTGTTTCAGGAAGTTTAGAGGAAAAAGAGAAATATTTTAATGGGATATGAAGGAAATGCAGGAAAAAATTTATTACGGAGTTTTGTCAAATTTAATTCCAAAAGATTTTAAATTTGAAGGGCGGAGTACGCAGCCTACTAAAGATGAGTTCAACAGTTTACTAAACTATGCTTTTGAATACTGTACAGTAAAGTGGAGAAAGCCTGTGTAATCAGCAGGTCTTGATCCTTATATTGAATTTTGCATACAGATAATTATGGTAAAAATCACTGACCTTGATATTATAGAAAACTATAGGCATCTTGCAAGTAGAACTGGTTTTTAAGCTATTTACACAGAAAAAGGTAAATAAAGAATATTTTGATGTATTTTCTAATGGATTATCATTAAACAAAGAAGGAAAAACATGTTCTGATTGAAGCTTTTTATGAAGTACTTGATAAAAATAAAATATAATAGTAGACACATAACAAATTTAGATAAGATACAGTATGACTGTCATGAAATAGCGAATAGACTCATAAAAAGATTTAATTGGGGGATGATTTTGTGTTAACATGGTTTATATATGATATCTCTGATAATAAAGTAAGAAATAATATAGTTAAAATAGCAAGAGAGTATGGACTATATAGAGTTCAGAAGTCAGTATTTTTAGGAAATGTAAATAAAAATAAAATGGATGAGATAATACTTGAGAGTAAAAAAAGTAATAAATTTAAAAGAAAGATTCAGTTTATATATTTCCGATGTGTGAGAAGGATTTTAAAAATGGCTGTTTTTATTAGGTCAATCTTTGATAAGGAATTAGTGACAGATAAAAATCAGTATTATTTTTGTGATGTAATTGATTATTGAAGGAGTAATAAATGGAAGAAAGTAGTATAAGTATAACTGTATCAAAAGTTGTAGAGTATTTGTACTGTCCAAGGACTATATCTTGATGTTATAGATATACCTAAAAATGAAATAAAAGATTTTTAAAGTGAAGACAGGAAAAAGAAATTCATGAAAAAGTTAGAGCAGAATAAAGGATACTTAAGAAAAGTATAAAAGTAATAAAAAGAGGTGATATTTCCTCAGTTCAAAAAGAATTTCTTTCATGGTAAGTTAGATGAGTTATTATTTCTTGAAGATGGGACTATAGTGCGATTAGATTATAAATTTTCAGAATATACAGGAAAAAGTTTACGATACTTATAAATATCAGCTACTGTGTATTCAATGATGATAGAAGAAATTATAATGTTGAATCCCTGTAAAGGGTACATTGTTTTTACAAGAAGGCAACATCAAATTAAAAAGAGATTGAGTATAATGAGGAAGATTTCTAAAGTGAGATTTTTGTAAATGATATCTTGGAAATAATGAATAAAGGATTTATCCTTTGGATGTGGAAAATAAAAATAAATGTAAAGACTGCTGTTACAGAAAATTTTGTAATGTAGATTAAAAATTAACAATAAGAGGAGTATATACGAAATATTCTATTTTAAAACTTATAACAGATAAAGAATATGATTAAGGGATTTGGAAAAGCTGAGAGGTTTTAATACAAAAATATGAAGGAAATCAATATTTCATAACCATACTAGGAAATTTTGATTATTCCTCATCCAAAAATTACAATATAAGCTGATTAAAAGGAATTTAGCAATACTACTTATTGAAGAAGTTTGTGATTTGAATTCAAAAATGTTTGAAGAAATTGAGTATTGATATTTTTGGGAATATGTTTTTGATATAAAAAGGAACTGGAAATAAAATGAAGAGATAATTTATTCAAAAGATGAAATGTTTGACTACAAATTTATTTCTCCCTATCTTCCTTTAAATCAGAAAAACTTTCGGAAATTTCTGGATGGAGAATATGATTTGAATAAAGCTATAACAAATAACATACTAGAAGTACTGAAAGGGTTAGGAATATGAGCAAAAGCCAGATGAAAAATATATGTCAGTCAGGACTTGAAAATAAATAAGAGAGAGTTAAAAGATGTGAGTATGGTAACTTTTGATGGAAAATTTTCTACTAATATAAAGTTTCCGGATTATTTTTCTATAGGAAAAAGGAAAAGTATAGGTTATGGAACATTTGTAATTGATAAAGCTAAATAGATATGATATAATGAACATGGTAATTGTTACCCTATCTTTATATTTTTAATTGTAATTTTTCTTGCTTGCAAAAGTAAGCTAAAATAAAGGGATTGATAAATAAAAAGTTACGGGAAACAAGTGAAAAACAATAAAAATCTTGTCACATATCTGTTAATTTTAATAGAGTTAGATTCTCAAAAACTCTATAAGAGTTAAAAATAAAGAGTCTGCTCTGTAGAACGGATAAAAGAATAGAATCCAGTAGAATAAGGATTGAAACATGATCCTACGGCTATTCTAGCTAAGTTCATACTTAATAAAAAGAATAGAATCCAGTAGAATAAGGATTGAAAACTTATTAATTTTTCCAGTTTCAATCTGTTCTATCAATTTATAAAAGAATAGAATCCAGTAGAATAGGATTGAAACCCATAACTTTGAAACCTTGAAGCTCCAATAAGTTTATAAAAAGAATAGAATCCAGTAGAATAAGGATTGAAACTATTTCCTCAAAGTTAATTTTAACCCTTTTTCATTTATAAAAGAATAGAATCCAGTAGAATAAGGATTGAAACTTAGTCACAAACTTTATAAGCTTTTAGCCATTCTTTTATAAAAAGAAGAGAATCCAGTAGAATAAGGATTGAAACTTATTCATAATTTCCTCCTAAGCTATTTTTGCTTGATAAAAAGAAGAGAATCCAGTAGAATAAGGATTGAAACTATAGGTCATCCTTTTCCCGTCATCGGATATGTCGTATAAAAAGAATAGAATCCAGTAGAATAAGGATTGAAACTTTTGTATATTCTTGTTCTTCTACACTTACAACGTTATAAAAGAAGATAATCCAATATAATAAGGATTGAAACTCGTTCTTTAGTTCGCATTGCTTTACAGTGAATCCGCAATAAAAGAAGAGAATCCAATATAATAAGGATTGAAACGTCATGTTACTTCTGTGTACTTCTTTAAAAGCTTCAAATAAAAGAAGAAATCAATAGAATAAGGATTGAAACATAGGATCTACCACATATGAATAATTTTTGTTTTTCCTCATAAGAGAATAGAATCCAATAGAATAAGGATTGAAACCTTGTATATATGTTATCTTCCGCACCCAGGTAATCAGATAAGAGAATAGAATCCAATAGAATAAGGATAGAAAATCCTTTAGAATCACTAAAAAGGATATTATCAGAATCTTAAATAATAGAAAAAGTACAGGACAAAATTTCAATCACAGTTACCAACCCAACTGTGATTTTTTTAATTAAAAACATCAGGATATCTGAAGGAATTTCAAAATACACTGGACTTTCAAACACAAAAATTAATATAATTAAAGAAAAGACAGTATAAAATAAATTAGGTTTATTGAAAAAAATATTATCAAAATTGAAGAAAAGGACATTGAAAATATGAAAAATTTTTCAATAGGAATAATTATTCTGGCATTCATAATATCCTGTTCAAATGGAAGTAAGGAAAGTGCTGGTAACGTAGATAAAAACAGACAAGGAAAAACATAGTATAAGCATTGTAAAACCTGAAAATCCGCAAGGCCCTACCGTTGCATTGAATCCAAAAAGATTTTTAATGTCAAAGGAGAGGAGGAAACTGCAAATGATTTAGGTGATATTTATAACGGAACTCTTTATTATAAAGGGAATATTTTTACAGGAAAGGTTACATTTGACATATTTACAGTAGCGGATATTTCTTTTGTGAAAAGACGGAAAATTAGAAGGGGAATATGAAAAACTACAAAAAAAGTGGAATAAAAAGAATGAGATACTTATAAAAATAATAACATTTTAAAGCCGTTCAGAGACAAAAGATGGAGTTACAACTGAACTTATTTTTGATGCAAATAGTGAAATTCAGATAAGAAAATCTCTGTAATTAATACAGTTTATGAAAAAGATTCATATTTACCAAATATAAAAAAATCGTACCGGAGAACTGGAAAAAGGCTAAAGATGTAAATTCATATATTTCTAACTATAAAAATTATTGAGGAAAAATGGAAACTTCTACAAAATTGTCTATTCCTTTTCAGATGAAGGCATTGTGAGAGAATATTTAAACTTGATTCAAAAAGCAGACAATATAGAAACTCTAGTCGAAGAAAGATTCCTGAATGGATTTGGACTGAATACAGAACCATTGGGAATGCTCAAAGTAGATCATCTTATGCGTGTTATAGGAGGAAACTATGAATAATCGGAATAATATAGAAAGAAATAATCATAATAATGAACAGAATCATACAAATGAACAATCTCAGCAATCTTTAAATAATGCACATGATAAGAAAAATTCCTTCTGAAATGGAATCCAAAATTTTATTTGGAATAGCTGTAGTAGTGCTGGGACTTTATTATGCCGGAGCAAATTACATTTTTGGAAAAATGTAGATTTTAACAAGGTATACACTGTTAGAGTGAGGGAGATTCAGAAGGGCTTTTATATCAAAAACAATAAATACGAATTATTACAGCAAACTAAAGGAAAAGAAGGATAAGAAATCTCAAAGAAAACTGGATTTTTCTAAACAGTGTAAAAATCATTCCTGAATATCATGTGGATAGACCTTTTTAAAAATGGTGATATTGCAGATGTTGAATTTAAATATGACAAGAAAATGGCATTGAAAATCCGTATCAGAAACACAAAACTGAAAATAAAAAATAGAAGGACTGCAGAAAGTAGTAAAAATATTAATGAAGCTGAAGATTTAAAAAGGATTTTATAACAAAAATTTCTCAGAATACGCTTGAAAAACTTTTATGATCAGTCCAGCTGTTGATCGAGATTCAAAACTGATTGAATATAAGTTGCTGCCAAATATTTATATTATAAACAGGATAATAACGGACATTTAGTTCTTAAATATTTTTATAAGCAGCAACTCTAAACATTTAATCAAGGAAAAACAGAAAACTTCCCAAGGGTTTAAGTACATTAATAAAGGGAAAGCAGGAATATCCAATGTTTATGCAATGGAAGTAAAGGATCTGGTTCTAGATAAAAACAGCAATATTACTTCATACAGGGAAGATTTATTTGTGAAAACATACACAGCAGTTTTGAGGAAGCGGAAGAAGCTATGAGAGAGTTGGGATATAACTTGCTGTACTAATTTATGCTGGATTTATCCTTTACAGAAAAATGGAAAGAAATATAGAAGATACACTGGACATTTAAAACATACAAAATTAATATAATTAAATAAAAGATAATATAAAATAATTGAGGGTTACTGATATCAGAAAATGAAAGAGGGGGAAATTAACATGAAGGATGGGGAATTAAAACTTATAGGAAAAGAGGTGGAAGAAATGCGAGATAAAAAGCCTTTACCAATAGGAATTGATGATTTTAAAAACAATAATAGAAGAAGATTATTATTATGCTGATAAAACAAAGATGATAGAAAGTCTTCTGGATGACGGTGCTGGAGTAACACTTTTTACACGTCCGAGAAGATTTGGGAAAAACACTAAATATGTCAATGCTGAACTATTTCTTTTAATCTTAAAAATAAGGAAGAAAACAGAAAGCTATTTGAAAATTTATATATTTCAAAAAGCAAATATATGAGTCAGCAGGGGAAATATCCTATAATCTATCTTAGCTTTAAGGATATAAAGGCGTTAAACTGGGAAAAATGTTATTACTTGACTAGAAGGCTGATTGGTTATTTATATAATGAGTTTGAATTTTTAAGGGAAAAAGCTGAATAAAAAGGATTTGAGTGATTTTGACAAGGTATGGCTAGATGAAGAGGGAGCAGACTGGGAAAATTCACTGAAAAATCTTTTTGAAGACAGGTTTATAGATAGATTTACAGGAAATTATCAGAAATTTTCGGATACTATAAGATATCTTAAATCTTGACAATTACCAAATTTTAAGATATAATAAACATATCAATACCTTTGCAGTACTTTAAATAGTACAGGGGTTCTGGCCTATGCAAAGGTTTTAATTATAGGGGGAGAAATCATGTATAGTAATGTCTATAAAGGTATACATTTAACCTTTGAAAAAGCAGATAAAATCTTTTTGAAAAAGAGGAATGAAATTTAAAGATGGAAAAAGATAAAGCTATAGAAAAGATAAAATTTATAAATTATTATAAAATAAAAGAGTTTTCTTTACCGTACATGAATGAAAATAAATTATATAAAGAAAATGTATATTTTGAAGATATCATACATCGTTTTTACTGGGATAAAAATCTGAGACTATATTTTTTGAGAATTACTGAGAAAATAGAAATATCCTTAAAGACAAAGTGATTGCATATATTTTTAGGTCGTGAGTTTGGAGCTTTTGGATATCTTGATTTTTAAAAATGGACAGATAAAAATAGATGATTGCCGATATTATATATCTCACAAAAGAAAATGAATTTAAAAAGAAAATTTGCTCTTCTTAGCTATGAAACAGGAAGTAAGATTATTTCAGAATATAAAAAGAATACCCTAAGGAACTCCCAATATGGTTAATCATGAGATTTACTTTCTTTAGGTGACATTGTTGATCTGTATACTTTACTAAATCAGAAATTTTCGAAAAAGAAATAGCAAAATTACATGGATTAGAATTAGAACAGTTTGAAAGTTGGATAAAAAAATATACGTCTAGCAAGAAATCTTTCAGCTCATAATCATAATATTGTTGATATTGAATTTACAACTAAACCTAAAAATTCAAATTCAAGAAATGAAAGAAAAACTTCATATATGACATTAAAAGTAATACTACTACTAATAAAATTGCTCTTACAGTTGTGATTATGGAATACCTGGTTTTTAAAATTAATGCTGATTTTTCCAGGAGGAGCAATAAAAAGCTTTAAAACAATTATGTAAATATAAAAACAGATGAAGAAGCACTAAAAATTAGGATTTAAAAAGTCAGATAATTGAAAAACTAAAAATATAAATAAAAGATACAAAAGAATTAATAAGAAGGACACTTTATGTCCATACTCCTTGCTATAATAAGTTATCAATAGTAGAGGAGTTTTTATATTGCTCTATAAATACTATTGAAATATTAATAATGAAGTTATAATAATTTCAAGGAGGAGAAAAATGAAGGCAAAAGTTCAGAGAATAAGCGAGAAGAATTATGAAAAATATTTATTATGACAGATATTCACGGAAGATACGATCTTTTTGATATTTAGTGAAATCAACTTTACAAAAATGACTTGCTAATGATTTTGAGGAGACAGCTGCGACAGAGGAGAATATACATATGAAATGTATAGAAAATATACTGATTTGCAGAATGAAGGATATAAAGTAATTCATTTGGTAGGAAATCATGCGAAGATACAATTTTAAAAATCTATAAATGATTTGAATCATAAAGGCAAACTGGATGTTTAATGGCGGAGAAAAACGGTATATTCTCCGTCATCAGAACAAATTGAGGAAATTATGATTACTGGGAAAAATTTTATAAAGAAAAATGGCTTTTTGACTTTTTTTGAAGAAATGCCTCATATTGTGGAAAGTGAGAAATTATATATTTGTTCATGCAGGGGATAGATTTTTTTCAGAATCTCTGGAAAAATCAGGATGAAACATATGTAGTCTGGACTAGAGATAACTGGTATATGAAAAATAATACAGGAAAAATAGTATTTTATGGTCACACTCTCCCAAGATGAAGTAACCAGTTATAATAACTGTTTTTAATCTGGATTCAGGGGCATTCCATACAGATATTATAAACTGTTTTTGAATTAAAGAACAAAGACATTGTATAGATTGAAAAATGACAGTATCGGAATACAGAAAATAAATATTGGAAAAGCATCAGAAAAAGAAAGAAAGTTTTTCAGAATT
>BNJT01001916.1_pt1 | contig 18443 bp, 18 predicted proteins | sample 8540491 | NCBI WGS metagenome assembly BNJT01 (sample SAMD00202455, study PRJDB9452) | human saliva metagenome | host: Homo sapiens | reverse complement strand
AGAAAAACCTGACCTCAAGTCAGACTTTTATCTCTTTTTGGATTTGCAATCACAAGGGAGTTTTTATAAATAAAGAGATATCGATTTATCCCAAAAAGAGAGCTTGCCATCAGGATAAAAATAATAATTTTATTAAATCTATCTGCTCACTGAAGAATCATCAATACCATCATAATTATTGACCGGATTCGAATAAACCCTCTGGTCTCACCTCCTAGAAAATCAAAGTCCCATTAATCTATGGTGAAAGTGAGTGTAGTCCCCATTGAGTGGATCATTACGAAGATTCTATACAGTCCAACCCAAATCGCATCGAAAAGCGGTAAAGAAAGTGCCACCGAAAAATTGTACCAACCTTTACTCCTCATAATACCGACAAATAAGCAATAGCGAAGCCAAAAAACCATAATCCCACATCTCTTACCAATCCAAGTGGTTTTTATACTCTATTACTGCATATACTAAACTAATCAAAAAAGGATAAAGGACATATTTTTGAACAAAAAGAAGGACTTCCAAGATTTGGGAAAGAATCATAGGACTTGAATACCACCCATTAATCAGGGCAAGAGCGTAAAGAATCAATTGCTGAAACGCCACTTCCTTGTGCATATATTCCATCAAATCGATTGATAGCATTGATACAAAAACATTGTCCATACCAAAAAGTGCGATACTAAAGAGCCACTGTGGAATATGATAAACCGCACCAGCAAAAATCAACTCTTGATTCCCATTCCTCAGATCCATGTTGCCAATCCTGCAAGTAGATGTACGATTAACCTTACAAAAGGAGGAATTTTGGAAATCTTCCAAGATAACTGAGTTCCTCGATAAACTCTACAGGTTTCAATCAAAGGGAAGGGATTAGCATTCCCAAAAATAATGGAGAACTATACCAGCTAGGAAAAACAGATTCCGACCACTACCATTATCGCTAAAATCACAAAAACTCACTGCAAGGTTGGTACTGGAGCTCTGGTATTTTTAAGGTCTGATCCTGGTTTATCTAGAATTCCCCGCTTTTGAAACCACTTTAGTCCTCAAAAACGCCAATAATCAAAAACAACTGCTACTGATACAAGATGTCGCATCTTATAGAAGAAAAACAAAATAAAAAATCTGATTTTTATTTTATTACTATATCAATTTTGTCAATAATAGCAAGAGAGAAATAACTGCTTTGCAAGAAAAATAAAGCAACAGAAAGTGAGCAAATGCCCACTTTCTCTGGTATTCTAAGGGTTATGCTATTTTCTATATACCGCAAGCGCCTTATTAAATTCATTAGCACCTGGAGGAAGATTTCCTCGAAGAGTAGGGTTGTAATCAACAAGCACTGAAGCTCCATTGATTATTTTTCTGCACTCTTTTCTCCTCCATCTTTACCACCTCCATTTCCTTGGAACCAAGTATAGAGTTCTGATCTTCTCGCTTTTTACAACATCTGAAAGATTTCCGATAGCAACTCCTTGATATGAAGATTTCCGTAATTACATCGATCTCCCTTTGAAAGTTTCTCGTAAGTATTCTTGAGATTGTCAGTGTTCTGAAGAGCTAAATCCATCTCCTGCATAGAAGATACCCTTTACGATCTGACCAGCATGACCAGACTTTCTATCTCCTCCATTACAAGAATTAGAAGCATCAAGTAATTGTTCCTGTGTCATAATCATCGCATTGGTATTAAGATCTCCCTTGATTGTAATATTTGCACTTGGATCGGTAGCAATCAAGTGAAAGGCTTACTAGAATCAGAAATCAGATTTTTAAGATTGATTTCTTTACCAGATCTACAAGATAAATTGCCTTTCCTGGAACTTTTTGAGAGACCATTCTTAAGAGGTTTCGCCAACTTTGCATATTTATTTTTGAAAGTTGTGAAAAGCGATTTAATAGATGCTGAGTCTTATACTCTTTGGCATCAGTTCTTTCGTTCTTGAAGAATTGATCCATAAAAGTTGTTCCATTTATCAATTTGTAATTATTAAGTTCTGTAGTAGCTTTGTTACCGAGTTCCATATGGACTTCTCTGAATCATATAGTGATCTGTTACTGAAAATCTACTTCACAAATCCTGTCATCAAAGGTTTTTCTTTTCTTCAGTTATTTTTCCCTTTTTCATCTTTTGACACAAGACTATAATCGATTTTTCAGAGCAACCTTATACTCTCCAAAAGGTTTGGATATTTCTTGCACTCCATCTCTCAACCTTATCATTTGACTTATGAAGACTATTGTTTCTAGCCCCCAAAATCTGTAATCAATAGTTTTTGATGAAAGTGAGGAAAAAGTACTGGATATTGTCCTTGATTGTCTAAGGTATCAAATACATTTTTCACTCGTCTTGATTTGCAAGATGAGAACCGCCTAACCAACCATTTCTATTTTGATTGATATAGTCCTTGATACTTGAGTAGAGTACCATGAAGTGCGTCCTGCCATCCATCAGGATTAAAAACATGGAGCTGTAAAAATCATAAACTACATTACTCAAATTACGCCCTGGACCATAAACCTTGAAGGTACATTTCATAGAAGAAATATCAATCTTTGGTGTTGGAATCAGCTTTTTCTTTGTTTTTCTACATAATACTTCTCTAACCATTCTTTTTCTGTGCTGGAGTAGCATTTCCTGCCATACCATCAAAGATTCCAGTAGAAAGGCAGCACTTCTCACTTCATGATTGAAATTGATCCATTCTGCAGATTGAAACACTTTGGAGCTACTTGTTCTCCATTGTTTTTCAAACCACAAGAAAGCAGTACATGTATATCCGGCATATTTTTATCATGAGATATTTTCATTCTTGAAAAGTTTTCAATCTCGATCCAATAGTTACCTCCATTTGGTCCTAGATCACATATTTCCATATCCATTCTTATAACCATTTCCACATGATGGAGAGTATCTATTATATGAAGGTTCCATTTCATGGTGTAGTTGGAGGGTACTATGACTTCTTACTCTTGCTGGATCAGAAGCCCTACCTTTTTGTTCCGTCTCTTTTTGGATATTCATCAGTTGCGATATTTTCCTGTGTGCCAGCTTAGTCGCCTTAGAGATAATGGTCAAACTATCTCCTGGCATAAAAGTTACCATTAAGCATCTCTACTTTCCATTCAATATCTATGTTGGATAGGTTCCGAGATCATAGGAGGAGTAATCTTGTAAGCTGGCTTCATTGGATTTTGTGCTCCAAATGCAATCACACCAGTGAAGGCATTATTTGCAGAATCCTGTTGAACTGAAATCAAACTTAAGGTTTTGTTCAATACGATCTGTTACTACAAATCAGTAAGAAATTTGTTGCTCCAGATACCACAAGCAGAAGAATGCTGTAGTATTGTTTTGATAGCGTAATACCATCATCGTTGTATGTTCGTCAATCTTATCGAAACATACTTTTTGATGATCAGCTTTCACATCTTCTGTTTTTACTGAAGCATCATCATTTCACTTTCCACCTGGATATTCGATAAATGCAACATTTCTCTGATCTCCATTTTACCTTTACCTTAAACTGTACCTGATACTTATCTCCTGGTAGGAACTGACCTTCTGTCATTACCACCTTCCAAGTAAGTCTTGTAGTATTGTTTGATAATTTTTCTACAGTTTGAGTAGTTGTGTACTTATATCAAGCTGAGTTTGAGCTTCCTCTAAGAAGCACTCACTATGAGCATTATTGAGAAGATCAGAAGAGTCTACATAACTCAAAATTTCCTTCAATGGTATCTGTAGTAGTAAAGGTATTCATTGCAGCACTAGCATTTGAGCTTCTAGGTAAAGTACCCTGTCTGCCCTTGTGCAAAATCCAGTCATCAAAACATCCTCTCTACCAGACTCTGCAATAGACTTATTTACATATTTTGATTTGAACAGTAGGTTCATGAGGTCTAGAGTCCTGGAGGTGGAGGAGGATAATATCTACCTTATCACAAGAGGAGCATCATTTGGCTTCTTTGGATCCTCTACACAAACCACATTGGTATATGGCTTTCTTTTCACCTCAGATCAACTCCATCAAACACAATAGAGAAAGTCTGATTTTTACTTAGTTTCTGAGAGTTTAACTCTCCAGTAGCTGTTTGCAACCCTTGAGCATTTACAGCTGCTGGTCAATAGTTACGAGGTATTAGAGAGCGCCTAATTTTGTAAGAACCTTCTTGATATACCACTCCCTGCAAAGTATCTACAACTTCTAAGTTCATCGTAAGCACCTTCTGTAGCAGTTACTTTGATCGTATGTTGAGCAATTTCACCAGATGAGACAAGTGAGCTATCACCAACTTCTGAATAATCACCTTTCTATTTCAAAGATCATAACGCTCTGAGTCATCTTCTACAAGGATATCATTGGTGAAAGTACAACAGTATTGAGTCTAGAATCACAATTTGTCTTGAGCACTCTACCAGTAAGATACAATACTCCATTTTGACTAGGAAGAGGTTGAAACCTGACCATTCATCGATAGTTATTCTTGTGCCATTCTTGTCGTCTGATGATATGCAGGGTTTACACAAGTGAATTTCACTACTCACATACTCAAGATTGAGTGGCATCATCCTTGATAGATACTGGTCACTGTCATCATTAGTATTGTTTTGCAAATAGCATCTTAAATCCACAGATCTCTTCTTGATAAACCTTTTCCAAAGATTCTTGAAGATCCTTTTGATTGTTGGCCTGCAATAGTAATAATATCTCCATCGTGATCATCTTCATCTGTCGTTTCATTACAGTTAGCTACAGAACCAGCCTTCCATTTCAAGTTCTATGAGGAAAGATTCTGAGAAAACAATCATTTTTGGATCTTGATCTGGAGTTGAGTCCTTATCAACAGTTCCATAATCTGAGGCATTATCACGGCTAATTTCAGCTGTTTGTTTAAGATTTTTGAACCCTTAAAGTTTCCATCAATTATCTGTCATCTCAGTAGATCTAGAAGAATTTGGTCCACTTACAGTGATTTCTCCTGGGATCTGATGGTGGCTTTACAGAGTATTTTGATTGAATGTCCATTTTGAATCCTTCAGGGATAAGACCATCTGCTAGTGAGTCAGTAATTTCAATATTTCTGGCTACAGGTTCTCCTGATTATGCACGGTAATAACAAAGTCAATTCATCTCAAGAGAATAACTATTCTTTCTTGGTGCTTTTACCTGCTTGGTAAGTGCAAGATCATAGATTGGCTTTTTAGGATCACGAACTGGAATCTTACTCCATCATGATCATCTTCATCCTGTAGTTTTCATTACAGTTGCTACAAGCCAGCCTTTCCATTTCAGTAATCAAATGCTTTCCTTCTAGGAAACAATCATTATTCTTATTTTTATCTGGAGTAGAATCCTTATCTGTAGTTCCGTATTCTCCAGGAGTTATCTTTTGAGATTTCTGCTAAATTAAGCATATCTGTTCCTAGAAATCAGGTTTAATTCTTGCGTCAAAAGGTTACTGTTTTGCTTTGTCCTGGATTGATGGGACCAGCAGTAGTCAGTCATGATCATTCCATTTTCTTGGAGCCAATTAGCATCTTTTTAATTCAAAGACCAGCTGGCAAGTAATCAATGCTTCGATATTTCTTGCTACAAGTTCTCCTTGATTATGCAGTAATAGCAAAAGTAATATTTTCTCCTTTTGTATAAGAATCTTTTTGATTTTTGGATGGTTTTTGTGAGTGCAAGATCGTAAATCTTTTTTACTTCTTCATTGATAGGCTGACAAGATGCAGTACATCCCTTGTTTCCCCATCAGCTTTTTAGGATCTTTAGGATCACATTTTCACCACTTGTCAGACTGAAGTTTCCATCACCACACCAATTTGCTCAGTAATAAAAACACTCAGTATGTTCACCATATCTCAACTTTTCATCCTCAAAGAGACTTACGATAATTAGTATGTACTCTCAACACCAATGCTGGAGCATCTGATTTGGTACCATCCTTTACAGACACCAAGTGAATTCCATCAGTTTGCATCAGATTGATATATTTTATCCGTAGAAGTTAGGGAGCAAAAATATGATACAAATCTCCAGCTTTTAGAAGTAAACCAAAAAGCTGAATAAGGACTATTATTTACATATTTGAATAATGGATTTGAAGTCTTCCATTCAGTTGTGGACTGCAATCTATCGATCGTGTATGGAGTCTGATTTTCCTTATCAAAGTAAACAAAAAGTATCGCTACTGTCATTTACGAATTCATCATAAAGCCCTTTTTGACCATCCCTCATAAACTGCCCCAGCATCAAAACACTGAGAACAACTATTAGATGAAGGCAACTTATTACAAGAGACCTCAGGATAAAGGGTGCCGCAAAAGAAAGTGGAGTTTCCCAAAACCGAACTTACCAATACCGCTAATACTAATTTTACTAGTTTCATTTTCTTAATTATCAAATGATAAAATAAGTATTCTATAATCATAATGGATTCTCATTAGAAAATTGGATTATCTCAAGGAATTCCATCTACTTTTCATGGATTATTTGGAAAACATCTCTCAGTAGGGATATGTCCTTCAATATGATCACCTACATTTTATTGAGTTATTCACTCTCCCTTTTTCTCCATTATCACCTCACTGAGTTTTTGGAGCCTCTCTCACTGAGTCTTCCCTTTTTGATCCTTTTCTTTCCTCATCGAAACTTACCCCAAGACTGAACTGAGACTTATCAATATTTGCCTGTGCGGTAGCCTCTGACAGCTGATAAAGGTCATCATGGTTGGCTGTTGTTCAACTTGTTGAGAATCTTTCAATTGTTATACCTGTCAATCTGAATTCCAATAATTCGTTTGCACCTCCAGCCAAGTACTTTTGACAATGTATGTGTATGTAATGTTTTCCCTTCATAAGTCAACAGATTCTCACTTTAATAATAATTTTGTTATAGAGTCCAAAAGAAGAACATTTATCTTAATCACTTGTCATTCTCATCATACTCCTCATAAAGTATCAACCCCCGTAGTCGCATTGAAAATGTTCCAATGCTCCTTGCAATAGTCTTTAGTTGTTCCTTCTGTTTATCAAGATTCTCTAACAACCATGCCTGAGATGCTGCTGTGTTTCTTCAGCAGGCAAGGTCTTATCAAAGTACTTTTTGTCTGCCCGTAGGCTGTCATTGACATTCCTCTCGCATCTCCTGCCTTTCTTCTATAAAAGGCCGTAAATCCAATAGATTTGGCATTGGCTCTTTTCTCTGGATGATCTGAGAAAGTTGATTTGCTAAATCCTATATAATCAATTTTTAACTTACCATCTGATGAAGTCCTCTAAAACAGATAATCCTTCGTGATGATCGCATGTTCCTTTTTCTTTGTTTTGCAAGATTTAGCACTGCAGACTTAGTTTCTTTTTGTTTGTCCAGGAATGGTTGCAAACCTCGCCGCCAATCTATCCATAACCTGGGTTGCTAACTGAGGGATAAAATTCTTATTCTCGTATTGCTATAGCCTCTTCGAGCTTTGGATAGTTTTCAAAGCATTTTTATCAGCTCTTCAGCTGCTTTCACATGCTCTTCCTTCATTGCTTTTGCATGTTCTAGGAATCTACAGAATGTGTAAATGGATCCTTCTGTTTAGTTAGTTTTTGTGGAGACTATCGATAATCATTAAAGAGAGTCCCCTAACTTGTTTATTCAATTTATCGTTAACGATTAAGAAGGCAGACTGGTAGTCGCTTTTCTTCGGTGATTGAGACGTTTCAATCGCTTGTCGATCCGCAGAGACCACAGATCTTTCAGTCAGGATTCCAAAATTTCTTTCGTTGATGATCTTGAGTTCATGGTGAATCTTTCCATCTCTGGATCCAATAACAACAAGCTTTGGATTGGGGACTAGTGTTTTAGGTATAATTCCATTTGCCAACTGAAATCTAATTTACCTAATGCACGTCACACATCCTGTAATATTCTGGTCAAAGACCATAATCCTTAAGTCCGACATACTCTTTTCAAAGGAGGCGAGGTTTAGTGCTTCATAGCGCTAGATCCAGCTCCCTTATATACAATATCAAGTTTAGAGAACAGAACATTAGCTCTCTCGCTGAAGTCAAGAAACGGTAGATATTACTCCTGCTGGGAATAGTCAAAGTACCATGTTTCAGAAGCATGATATATCCTTTCAAGTTTTCATTGATTTTTACATTCGACTCCAATTTTTGCTGAGGTGAGAGTATGAGAGCGTAAAACAAGTTCTCGAGTTATTATTTCATTTTGGTAGCATGCTCATTAGGATTAGGGACATTCATTTGCTTGCGCTGATTTCTACGATGTCCAAAGTCACTTGCTTTTGGACATGGATTCTCTCGATTCCTCTCTCCTGCATCGATACTTTTGACTGGAGCGAGACTCTTGACTCTGGAGAATCACCTATGTGAGAGATTCTTATATTTAGTCAATGTTGGACTAAAGTGTAGCTATTGGGAAGAGTCACTGCTAGGAACTGTGTACTCAAGAGATACTCCTGTAAATCTCTCTCCATTCTTTTGGCAAACCATATGCGGCATTGTTTCTCCAGCTCTCTGCATGTCGTTCTCCGATAAGTTGGGCAGCACCTCTTTTGGATCTAAATTTTCTTTAGTTCTTTCCAATCACGGAAGTCAGATTTTACTGCTGACTTTTAATTTCCAGCATCTGATGAGAGGTCTTGAAAAGTGTTTTGAGCATTTACTGTAATATCTGGATGAGTGCCATCTTTATCTTTGGTTAGAAGTTTCACCGATAATTGGAGTATTAATCTCTCCTTTTTGATATGATCGTATTGTTTTCGATACCACCGAGTTTTATCACTTATCAATTCCCACGTCAGATGGGATCAGGTCAACGCAGTCCACGTTTCCTCCTACAGAGAGGGACCTAAGAGCTGGATCAATATTTCAAGAACTTTTGGCATGCGCAGTCTTGTGTGACTCCTGCTCCTAAAACCATAAAAATTGGAATAATTCAGGTGTTGTTCCAGCAAGATTCCAGCTGAGACATTTTCCACTGTCATCCCACTTAGCAGCTTCGTATTCCACTGCAGCACTTGACTTCGGCCGCAAATGGTTGTCCCTCAAGAGAGTGCTCCTGTTCCTAGAGTAAAGGAAAGTCCTTTCAAAATCTGATGGTTAGTGGGAACATTCTCCGACTCCACGAGAGACCATTGACGTTTGCATTTACTCCTGACCTCTCATCTTAGAGGGCAAAATAACTCGCCATCAGACTTTGTATCAACATAGCCTTTGCTGAGAGAGAGTTCTCTAGTTGCAGGATCAGTGATTGATTTTATCTTCGATCTGTTTTAGCTCTTCTAGGTGTTAACACTTTTAGTGCTTCAAGTGTCTTTTAGGGCACTCTGCTCCATATCTCATAATATCTACAGCATTTTCTGGGTGTAACCGCAGGTCCAGATTGCTACAAGTCTAGCATGTTTAATATCTGATCTAAGCCAAAGCAACTTAAGAGGTATCTGCTGTGCCTGGTACTACACCTCCAAAATTTTCTCTCCTTTTTGGTATGTAAATAGTGCAATTGATATCTATCTGTAATAGCATCCATTGACAATCCCTCTCAGCCTGTACCATACGAATTGCTGAGATCAGTTTGATCCTCTCTTTTGGTTCCTTTTCCGTCAAGATGATTTCTGCCTCCATCAAAATTAGTATCAGTGAGTAATGCAGAAATTTGATTATCAGGGGTTTGAAGCCTTTAATACTATCAACTAAAATTCTAAAATTACTAAATCTGACTTCTGAATTCCATGCTACTTCTTTGAGATGCTCCATTCTTTTTGGTATATGCATCAAAATCTATCATTAAGATATTCTTACGGTCATTTTGGGAGATTTCAGATCCAGAATATCCTTCGTAAAAGCCAATTTTGCTTGCATGTCTTGAATCTCATTTCCATGCTCCTGCATGTAATTATTTTCCATTCAGCTTGCCTTTTCCATCTTTTGCAAGTTCAAGTCTATACATTTCCATTTTGTTCATCTTCGAAGGACCTTGCTTTCTTTCCTTTTGGAAATTGGTTTTACTTACATTTTTCTTGAATAGATTTACATCTAGCTCTTCTCTCCAGTGATGATTCCTGATTCAAGAGCATTCATTACTGCGGTTTCCAGCTGGCAGTATCTGCATTATCCTTTTCTGAGAGCTCTAAGTAAAGCCAAATATGCTTGTTGAAGTTTATTAAGCTCTTTTTCTCGTCCATTTGCTCACCATTTTCTTTTACGAGTTTGAGACCAATCTGGAGTGCAGTTTTAGCATCTACCTGAGCTTTCAAATATTAAATACTCAATGCGGAAGTATTCCCTACTAAATCAATCAACTTCTTGAAATCTGATCTGGTCCTCAACTACGTTGAATTTTCTTCTACTGAGGAAATCTCCATCAAGGATTTTATTCAGATCTCTTTCTGTTTTGAAATTGATTCTTGATTGTTAGATGATGGATTAAGGTTCAGTAATAGTTTTCAATTTTAGAATTTGCAGGGATTCAGGGATAAAATTTTAATGCTGCTGCGTTTTGCGCCATAACTTGTCATCTAAAATTTTCGAGTTCAATGTCATCTCGATAACTCCAGTTAATCACGCACTCTATCTCTATTTTTCTTGATTTTCAACTGTTTTCAAAGAGCTTCTCCATATTATTTCTCTCTTGTGGAGTAAAGTTTTCATAAACTGCTAACCTATTAGGATCTATTCCTCTAAGAACATTCGAGTTGTTTTCCAATATTTTATCCAAAGAAGAAGCTGATAACTTTCTTCACTTCTTCAGCAGCTTCATTCTAAAACTGCTTTTAATTTTTCTACATCCAAGTGGAACAACTACTCTCTGAAATATCCTTTACATCTAAAGTCTCCATTTTCTTAGCTCATTTCTCTCCCTCTTTATTTTGAGGCTCCCAATTACAACAACTTAGGTCTAATTCTCACCTCAGTCCTTAGAGATCTTTTAGTTCCAGAGACTTTTGTTGGCTTTGTTTTTCAAACCTTCGGATTCGTAAGAAGCACCGCGTTCGAAATCATTTTACTAATAATAAGTAATAAAAATATTTTTCGTTTTAAATTTACTATATTTCTCCTAAAATCTGATCTAATTCCCACTGCTCAAGCTGATTTGCATTTGATGCTTCATACTTGATTAAGCTGAGCCACTCTCTGCATTGCTTGTTGTATCTTGTATTTGTTCTGAGAATTGAGTGTCTGGTTGACCAAAGACTTTTGAAAAAGTTCAAAGAGCTGTTCTATCTGCATATCATTCCACACATTATACCTCCAACTTAGTTTCCATGCAAACCCTCTTGCAGGCTCCCAAAGATCTTTTACCATATCTAGCAGTGACATAATCTTTCTTTGTCATCATAACATCAAAGAGAATAAAACATCTATAAATCAGTTTTAAAGTGCTAAACAATTTTAAAATCTTTATAAACTACATAATCCAGAGAAAGTATTTGTCATATCTATTTTGGAGATTTATATTATCCTTGTCTTTTCTGATATGATACATGTTTTGTTTTAGTGATAAAACTGACCACAAAGTCAGTTTATTTCTTAACACATGAGACAAGTCTTTCTAGTATTATTTAGTTCTAGTTCAGCCTTTACTTGAGCAAATACAGCTTCAATAGGTTGATTTGCATCCAATAGTCACTAATTTTCCACGAGATCTGAGGTGTTCCAATGACCGGCATTGTTTCTTGCTCAAAGAGATCCAGTCTCTTGTTACTGTCTCCATACGTACATCTGTCTTCACGTCCCTATGAAGATGGTAACTTCAATCTTAATTCTCTCGACAGCAAGATTTCTTGGCAGATCAAAACCAAACACAAACATATAGTCTCATCATGCATCGCCAGATTAGCTAAGAAATAATCCATCTGCTGCATATTTCCTGAGGAATCCATCAATCACATGACCATTTGGATTCAAGCAAATGTGAACACCAGATTAAACAAATCAAATACCAAACTATACCATCTACATAGTTTCTTTTACGTAGTGAAAACCATATTGGTATTAGAATTAAGAGCTCTAAAGATATTTCCTGTGCTCAAATGCTCATAGCTTCAGGAAATTCTTTCAAAAGTTTGCCAACTTGGGTACCCTTTCCAGATCCCTGAATACCAAAAGAATAATGTCCTTATTTCTTTGCATCGTTATCATGCGATAGAATAAAAATCAGATTTTATCTTTTTATAAGAGCTCTATTACGAATAACAAAATTCTCCTAAAAAGAAAGCCCGTTGAAAATTCGGGCTTTGTATTTCGGATTATCTCTGCGACCAAGTAGAGCTTTTCTCGCTTTCTTCAAACCTGGCCAGCTGCTTTCTTTCCTTACCATGCTCTGGGATCTCTCTTAGAGCAAACCATGTGGTTTCAGAGAAAGTCTAAGTTCAGAATTCCAATCCAATCAATGCTCTAGCAGCAAGCTTAATAGCATCAGATTGTCACTGCAATTCCTCCTACAATCTTAATTTCTGCATCACACTTTGTTGCTACATCATTTCCAAGTGTAGTGAAAGAGTGCAAGTGCATTTGATAAAGGTAAAGATGACCTCCAAAATAATCAGCAAGAGTATTATTCCTTTCCTGTGCTGACTTTCAATACAAAATTTCCTGCTCCCTTAGCATACAACTTTACAGTTGCAGTGAGTTTCCCTTTCTTCTTCCTACTGCATAATTATATTCTCTGTTTGCCATTGTTTATATTACAAGTTAAAGTGGTTTAAAATTATCGTACTTTGTTGTGGTTCCTTAATAAGCTTCATTCTCTTGATTCTTGCATCTCTAAACTATGGAAGCTTGTACCTCTTACTGCATACCACAAGAGCTTTTCCAGGATTCTTTTAAGCAACTCTCCAGGGCATGATGCTCTTCAAATTTCCTTTATACCCACTATGAGTAGTAAACCTTATCTGTCAACTACTGTAACAGCAATATGTTCCTACATTTTCTACGATTACAAAAACTTCCACCATCCAGAAATCATGAATAGTAAGACCCTGTCTTTCCCATCTTCTTAGCAATATCTGCTGCCAATCTTCCCAAAAGTCTTTCCAGTAGCATCAACGCACGATACCATCTTTCATGCTTCTCCTGGTCTGTTGCTGGCAGTCCAGATGGTCTTATTTAAATCACTAGTAAACTCCATTGTTTGTCAATACGATAACTTCAAAATATCCTCTTCGAGAGGTAAATCTCAAATACTCTGAAATTATAACTCAGCTGTAGTTGTGCCTTTCAGCTTAAGCATAATCTTTGTGTGAAGCATCACCAACTCTATATCCGAGTTTGAACTCTGTAGTGAATCCAGACTTTCTGTTTTTCTTCTTTATATTTTGGAAGCTTAATGTTTCAATTACTTTTCTTTCCTTCAGCTTCTCCAAACACCTACCACAGATACGATCTGACAGCTCTCTTATTTGCATCTCTTCATATTTTGCCTGCGCAAATATATAAAGCAATGTAGAGATTCATCAGTATAGCCATCTTCAATACTTTTGCTCTCTCTTTGAGTTATGGTCCAACTTCCCTGCTCTAAGTAGGCTTGAAAGTTGCATTCTCATAAATACTGACAACTTGCTTTTGCTCCTGTATTTTGACCCTTTAGAAGCTTAGTATACTTGTCTCATAATAACATATAATAAAGTGATAAATTTTCTATTCCTCTCTAACCAATCAACGCTTTTCCAATATTTGATAAGGAAGAGGTAATTTCATCAGTGCTTTTCTTCCAACTTCATCACAAGGAGTTCTGACTTCTTTTCTCTTTTCAAGATCCCTCAACATGAGAGAATATTCATTGTAATCAATGCATTTCTTGTTCTCTCACTCAATGGAAGAGGCAGACATGAGCATTGTTTTACAACGAATCCACTTTCCTCTCTACAACATTTTCATCTCTTCATCAAATCATCATAGTCCAGCAAAACAGAGTTTATCAATATAATACTCCATCAAAGACAAAGAGTTTTGCACATAATTTGCTAGGACTTCTCCAGCAAACATCATAATCTCTCTCGCTGAGGAGGATTGTATCATATTTTACTTTTAGCTCTATATTAAAGAGCATCTTTTGTATTTCCACACGTCTTCAATTACCTCCTCTACATCATATCTTACACATAGTCAACGAGAAAAGTCATTATCAGCAAGAAGAAAACCAACCTCTTCTGATGCTTGCTCTCCACTTCTCTCATCTCTGTCCTAAGACTAATCAAGACTATAATATCCATATCCTTTTTCAATTCCTAATCTCCATTTCAATTTCTCTAGAACTCTCTGTAATTTCAAAGAGTTCTTCTTCAGAGATTGAGCAACTCCAACTCCTGTAGAACTTAGAGATCTGAAGATGTATATTTCCCAATTCCTTTTAATCTTCTGACTAACCACTGAATGAGACTCAGTATTTTCATCTATGTAAAGCAAAGCTTCTTAAGATTCAAGAATATTTAGTACATTTCTCTTTTACTCCAGAGATTACATCGTACTCATGAGGCCACTCAACGTGATTTTACACCTGTAGTGCACCTCCGAGATTATAAGCCAAAATAATTTCTTCTCAAGGCACTCCCAAAGTATGTCAGAAACCTCTTGCAGGACATATTTTTAGCTCAAACTTTGTAGCTCCATTGGCCAACTGACTAAAAGTAATCTTTGGAACTCCAATAGAATTGTTGTATATTCAACATGGCATGTGGAAAGATAATATAAAGTGTTTGAAGCCACAACTATAATTGCTATGCTCTAGCGGCTAGATTCGATTACTATAGAAGATCTCCCAATGGTTTCTGATTTCTCCTTTTTGAGGAAAAGGCGAGAACTTCTACTGCATATGCGTTTCTATCAGCACCTTAATCCAGGAAAGAGATTTTGCTGCTGAAGAAGCTGCATTTTGCATAGTGGAGAATTCTTAAAGCTACTCTTTTACTAGCAATCTTGCTCTCCTGCTTCAACAAAGTAGAAGGAACATTGTGCTTTCTTCCATTAAGGAGGAAATGTCCACTTGAACTACCATCTGTCTCGCCTGCTGCCTGTATGTGCAAAGTCGCAATGAATAATTGCATCAAAGTCTTCTTTCAAGGAATTGAAACAGCAACGCAAAGTCGTGACTAAGTCCTCTATTCTTATGCAGTTTGCTGCTGTCTTTTTACGATAGTTGCAAATTGTCAGAGAAGGTAACTTCTACAACTTATTTATTTCTCAAAGTCCATATTCAAATTTCTCTCTGCATATTTGCTCCATGTTGTCGGAGAGCTTTTCTTTTCTTAAAGATTATACTTTTGAGATCCAAGGTTTACCCCTTCTCTTCACACATGGTCTAAATTTTGCTCGTGTATCTCATAATTCACTACGAAAATAGATAAATAAATCTGAGTCTTTGACAAAGATTATCAAAAGAGACTAATTTCTCTTTGGTCTCTCACCCTTACATCCTCAAACTGAATTCCAGTTTCTTCTTTGATATAAGCGATATCTACTACTCCAACTTCATTGATAGCGCTCGAAAACACCTTCTCTATAGCCATTCCAATTCCTTGAAAATAATACCAATCTCTTTAGGTCCATATCCTGTCATCTTTCAAGATTTGTTTTGTCAATACTTCTGCAGCAGATGGGTGCTATTTCGTCCCTATGTATCCTGCTGCGGTACCTCCACCGGAGTTTTAGTTTCCCTGTTGATCGATAAGAGTAATAGAGTATTATTTGAAGTAGTATGCACATACGAAATACTACAATCTTGATATCCTTCTGCCTTTGTAACTGCCATTTTAAGTAGAAAACATTAAATAAAACATTTCAACACTTTGGGTCTTACGTAGCTCTTCCAAGCAATAGCTAGATTCTACCATCTTGTAGCTGCCTCTCTGCAGGAAGTCCAAGGTTATGTCTCATTACCTCTATAACCTTAATTTTCAACTTCAATCTCTTAATAGCAGAGCAACCTCTCTCTTAAGATCATTTTCCAAAACATATTTCTTGAGTTTCATCAGAAACATTTTTCTGGTCTTCTTCAGAAGTTTCCTTTACCTTTTCATGAAGGAATATCAAGAGCTCAAGAATCTTCTTTTGATCTTTCTCTACCAATTCCATAAATATTAGATAATGCGGTCCAAATAGACTTTTCTTCTGGAAGAGACATGTCCCATCAATCTAAACATCTCTCAGCCATAAATAAAAACTATCCTTGCCTAGCCTTTGTATGTCTGAGAGGGTTTTTCTTTACAAGTCACGTGCAATCTTCACTTTCTCTTTGCACAATCCTGACAATACATGCATCTCTTTTAAGAGAATTTTACAACTTTCATCGCAATCTAATACTACTATAAATTAAGACTCTAACTCTCTGAGTTTGGGTTGCTACATTAACATCTATAGACAATTCTTCCACTCAAAGCTTTCCATATCTAGCATATTGATTCACCTCAACACTGACATGATCTCCCTCAATAACGAAATATGAGATTGTTTCATTCTTCCTGCCTATGCAACGAGTTTGATCATCCATGTTATCAGTGTCACTGAGCTTTACAATATATATACCACCACTGCAGGCAAAACCTCAGTAATTTCACCACATCTCGCTCTAGTACTCAGATTTAGCCATTAAGCGTTAATCTTTTAACATGATTAAAACGAAGCGGTCCTAGGCAATCATGATCCCTTTTAAGTCTATATCTTTCACTTAATCTTAAAATTCTCTGGGGCCTATCACCCTTCTGAGATAACCCCTGCTTCAAATTCTGCAGTCCTTTTGTACCTTCAGTAGACTTTCCAACTTTTACGTCCTTACCATCCTGATTCTAAATGCTGCGAGGCACCTTGTCTGCTACGAATTTTTCAGATTGAGCAGCTCCAAGATTATCAGCTTCTGATTTCAGCGCACCTACAGAGCAATATACTGATGTCCTTGTATCGTCTACTACCGCATACATTCTTTATACAAAATATCAAAATAAATTACACAATCTTTTCAAGGTTGCTGTAGAGTAATGTACTTTTTCCTCTTTGTCTTTCTATAAGCATCAGAAACAATCGCTCTCATTCTCTCTTATATCTTCTAGAAGAAGGAAATCGTAACCTACGATTTTCTATACCATTTAGTTTCCATAATGCACTATGCTAGCTTTGTCAAGATATGCCCAGACCAAAAGCTCCTTTTATAAAAAGAGATAATTCTTTCATTAATATTCAAATCTCCTGTTCTTTCAGACGGTAAATCCCGATGATATAAACAATAACAATTACACTAGCGACTGTAGGACCCAGGAATGAACGCGCAGAGTGAGTCTGAAAGGATTTTAAGTCCTTCGTGTCTACCAGTCCACGCCCGCCAGAACAAAGGGAAGAAGTCCAGACTATCTTTGTCTGCCTCCTTAATATTCTTATTTTAATTTCATCATAAATTGCATCAAACACAGTTGGGAATGCAACAGCGATATTAGAGAAACTTTTCTATCAACTTAACTTTCTTTGTATTCATAATTTTACAAATACAAATATTTTCCACCTCTTTCTCTAATTACTGCTGAGTCTCTCAATACAATCTTCTAAAGTCTCTTTTTTCAATTCTACTTACATAAGCATGTTGTCCTTGTTTTACAAGAGCAAGTCTTACCTGCTTTGTAAGGTCTTCCCAATCTAATCCCTTAGCTTGGTTAATAAACTTCTATGTTTTCTTTGTCTTCAAGACCATTTGTTACTCTTACCATTGTATCAACTATTATAGGAAGTAAATTTCTTAGCATTTTGCAGCAGCTCCTAGAACCTCTTTTCCATAAGCAAATTTCTTATTGTCTTTTTCCTTTATTGGTCAAGAGATATTACAAGATTTTGAAGCTACACTTCTTTGACTGTATCTTAAACCTTTGCAGCCCCAGAATGAGACTTCATCTTATTAGCCATCGAATCCACACTATTTACTAAATAAAATAATACTATATCCATTTGCCTCCTTTTAGGAGTATCATACTGAGACTTCCCAAATCAAGTAAAGCATCTTGAATCATTTTTAACTTTTGCACAGCTTATCTTCATACATTCACGACCTTTAAGCCTAATAGATTTTACATTATCTCACTCCTGAAGAATCTCTTGTGCTTTTTTACTTATATGTGAAGATCATTATCTCAATTGCATAACTAACCTTTAATTCCTTCATATCTTTTCCTTTTTGAGACTTTCCTTTCTTTTTCCTCTTTACCCTTTTGATACATATACTTTCCATAATCTGTCAATCTTACAGTAGAAAGCATTTTTCTGCATCATACACAAGCTGAACAAGATCAAGCCTCTTCAGAAGCCATCTCTAATGCAACCTTCTAGGAAAGTTCCTAAATTATTTTCTATCATCAATTATCATAATATTTGGAGCTTAATCTGATCATTTACAGATCATCTTTTATTTTAAATTTGCAGTCATTGTCTTATCTGATCTATTCTGACCTCA
>BNJT01001360.1_pt1 | contig 18456 bp, 19 predicted proteins | sample 8540491 | NCBI WGS metagenome assembly BNJT01 (sample SAMD00202455, study PRJDB9452) | human saliva metagenome | host: Homo sapiens | reverse complement strand
TGGAAGTTACGTATTGTTCTCTAATTAAATAATCTACATATTTTCTATATTCCTTTCTCCATTCTCACAAACGTGCAAAATCATACAGTACTCACATTTCTTATCACAAAACGGAATATGAATATATATTGCATCAACATCTTTTTTCTTTTTTATTTCTATCATTTTTCCACAAAGTTCTCTCTAAAAAGTTTTTATAATTATATCAATCTGCTTTAAAAATTAGAATCTAAGTAAGTCTGAAACAAAAAGATCAGAAAAACTGAACTTCCGCCAAAAATTGACATTTAGTTTTAAGTAATCTTCTGATCTCTTTAAAAATTATAATCCTAAAAATTTTGAAAAATTCTTCCATTGTCTTATCAAGTTTTTGCTTTTTACATTTTCATTTGAATCTGCATTTACACTAAAAGTAGAATTTAATTTTTGGCTCTGTTCCAGATGGACGAGCTGTAATGTAAGTATTGTCTTCCAGAACAAATTGTAAAAACGTTTTCTTTTTGGTAATTTTATTTCAGTTTCTGCTCCTGTTTCCAAGTTGTATTCTTTGTGTGAAAAGAAATCACGTTTAATTTTTAATCTTTTTACCAAGCAGTTCGTCTTTTACATTTTCTCTCAAAGTTACTCATAAGAGCTAGCCATTTGTTCAATTCCATCTCTTTCCTTTAAGAGTTACAGATTTTATTCCTTCTAAAGTAATATCCAAATTCTTTTATATAATTTTTGCAATTCTTCGTAAATTGAACTTCCGATTGAATCATAGTAAGTAGCCATTTCAGCGATTACCATTGAAGTTACTAACGCATCTTTATCTCTTGCATGTGTTTCCGATCAAATATCCATAACTTTCCTCAAATCCAAAATAAATATGTTCCATCCAATTCCTTGTTTTCAAATTGTCTAATTTTTCTCCAATATATTTAAATCCTGTCAATGTTTTCTACTAACTCCAACATTTTTGAAGGTGCAATAACGTCAATCATTGGTGTAGAAACAACTGTTGTAATAACTTTTTGCATTTGCAGGAATGTCTTTCTTATTATTTAAAAGATATTGCAGTAACAATAATCCAACTTGGTTTCCATTTGATAATACCATTCATTTTTATCATCTTTTACAGCAATACCCGATTCTATCTGCATCAGGATCGTTTTGCCATAACTATTTTTGCTCCAATTTCATCAGCTAATTTTTACTCCAAGCTTAAATGCGCTTTTTCTTCAGGATTTGCATAAGTTACAGTTGGAAAGTTCCATCTGGCTCAATTTGTTCCTTCACGACTTCAAAAATTGTACCCAAAAATCAGATAAAATACGTTTCATTGGACGTCCACCAGTTCCATGAAGTGGAGTATAAACTATTTTGAAATTTTTCTTTCCCGGAATATCTGTTTTTAAAGTTTGTGTTTTATTGCATCTAAATAATCATCATCAATTTTTTCGTCCAATTGAATAATTAACCCTTTTCTCTTCCTTCATCCTCAGAAATTACTTTTAATTTCTTCAAGAGTCTGAATTTTATTAACTTCAGCAACAATAGCAGGTATGCAGGATCTACTACTTGTGCTCCATCATCCCAGTAAACTTTATAACCATTATATTCCACAGGGTTATGCGAAGCAGTTACAACGATTCCAGCCATAGTTCCTTTATATCTTACCCCAAATGACAATTCAGGCGTAGAACGTAAATCTTCATAAATATATGCCTTTAATTCCATTGGCGACCATAACTCTCGCTGTATTCAAAGCATATTCCCTTGAACCAATTCTACAGTCATGAGCAATAATAATTCCTTTTTCTTTTGCCAATTTTTCATCAAATCAACATATAATTTGCAAGACCCTTGAGTCGCTTTTTCTAATTACATATTTATTAATTCTGTTAGTTCCAATCCCACGAACACCTCTAATTCCACCAGTTCCAAAGCTCAAATCCTTAAAAAATCTGTCTTCAATTTCCTTTATCATTTCAGCCAGACTTCTCAGCTCTTCCTTGTCCTTTTTCATCAACAGCTTCTGAATTTAACCAATATTCGTATTTTTCATATTATTCCATGGTATGCCCCTAAAAATTTTTTTATTTAAATAATTTTAATTTCTATTATTTTTTGACAGTTTATTTTTGAATCTAAATATCTCCAAAATTTTTCTATTCTATATTAATTTTACCATATTAATTTAATTTTAACAAATATCTTAAACGGAAAAATTACAATTTTTACTAAAATTAAAACTAATACAAAAACATTACAATAATATTCACAACAAACGGCAAAAAGGGTTAAAATTTAATAAATGTCCCTGATAACAGCGAACCTATTGCAGTTCCAAAGAGACACCTGCAGATGCCACTCCTAGTATTTTTCCCTGATTTTCCTTTATATCTCTGAGCAATAATCAGTATTTCCAAGCGAACGTACAATCTCATAAGTCATCGTATAAAAGAGCCATCAAAAGATATGGAGTTACACCAAATTTAACTCTAAACAAAATAAATCTGCCATCAATATTATCCAACAAAAATCAAAAATTTATAAATACTTTTTCTTTAAACTTTTAATAATTTCCCCAACAAAAATGCAGTTCCAAAAAGGCAAGCAATGACGAACACATAACAAAAGTTCCAATTGTATCAGAAGAAACTTTTTCATAAAAATTTCAAAAATAGTTTTGAAAAAGCACTTCCATAAGAATAAATTCCTATTCCTGAAAGCAAAATTACAAGACAGAAAGAACTTGGAATATCCATCTAATTCCTTAATATATCTAAATGTTGCCAAAAACGGATTTCAAAGTCCTTTTTACTTTTTCTTCTCTGATTTATTATCTTTTTCACTATTTCCTTCATAACCAACAAAATAATTATTGAAACAATACTTCCACCAATAAACTGTAATGCAAATGAAAATCGTGGATCATTCATACAGTTGAGCATATCCCCCTATTTTTCTGTCCAATTGCTCCGCCAATTACGGTAGCAGAACTTACTTTGCAATATTCTTGGCCTTTTCTTCTTTTCAGACAGCTGACTCACATATCCAAATGCCACAGCAAATGTTTCTCCCAGAGCAAATCCCGAAATCATCCGTGCTAAAAATATAAGTGGTAAATTCGTTCCAAATCCAAATATAAGCTGTGACATTCCATAACAAAATGGCACAAACACAAATATCCTCTTCATCCCAACTCTATCCGCCAAAGCTCCCAAATAAGGCGAAGAAATAAACATAGCCGTACTCATAAACGCCAGCAGTTCTCCCGAAATACTCTTTTTCTTTCCATCCTCTCAGTTCAATTAGTGCAGGTGTAGCAGGGATGCCCTAAATTATAAACAATAATACATAAAAACATCAATACTATCATCCTATTTATATCATTTTTCCAACTCCTTTCCTTTTTAAATATTTATGTTAATTCTAATACTATTTCCTGTTTAAATAGCGAATGTTTAATAAATTTTTGATTAGATCATTATTTGGTAAGAAATTAAAAACTTTTATCCTTAACCTAGTTTCTATTTTATAATGAAAATTTAGTATAAATAATTCAGAATACAGTTATAAAATTAATTCTGACCAGACATTACTCTGGTTTTTATAAAAAATATTATTCAAAAATCTCTAATTTTAGAATAATCCTGGAATACTTACTCCACCAGTAACTACTTCCATTTCTTTTTCAGCCATTTCTTCAGCTTTATCCAAGATTTCATTTACTGCGTTTACAATTAAGTCTGAAACAATTGTTGCATCATTTTTCATCAATTGCATCTTTTAATACATCCAATGAAATTGATAAATCTACAATCTGTCCGTTTGCTTTTTACAGTAATTCCTCCACCAGCAACAGATGTTTCTACAAATTTATCTTTTTAATCCTTTCTTGAATTTTTAACATTTCTTGTTGCATTACTTGAGCTTGTTTGATTATATCCTGTTGATTTCCACCAGATTTATTTCCTGCTCCTTTTATTTTTTTCTAACCATAGTAAATAATTCCTCCTACGAATTATGATTTAATATTTATAACAATTTTTATTTTTATATGGTGGAGAGAGAAGGATTCGAACCTTCGAAGGCTGAGCCGCAGATTTACAGTCTGATCCCTTTGGCCACCGGAACCTCTCCACAACATTCTAAATTTTTAAATAGTGGTGCCGCTTGTCGGACTCGAACCAACCACCTACTGATTACAAGTCAGTTGCTCTACCAGATGAGCTAAAGCGGCATTAAATGGCGGAAGTGACGAGACTCGAACTCGCGACATCTTGCGTGACAGGCAAGCACTCTAACCAACTGAGCTACACCTCCATAAAATGGTGGTCACAATTGGGATCGAACCAATGACCCCCTGCTTGTAAGGCAGGTGCTCTCCCAACTGAGCTATGCGACCATAAAACAATCACCATTTAACATTTAAATTATTCAATTTTTAAAATTTGGTACGGCCCTAGGGGGATCGAACCCCTGTTACCGGGATGAAAACCCGAGGTCCTAACCACTAGACGAAGTCGCACATTCATTCCCTTATATCTGTATTTACATACTCACAGACAAGAAATATAATATCATACTTAATTTTGATTTGTCAACACTTTTTATAAAAAAATTGAATTTCTTTAAAATTTATTATTTTTACATTTTTATCACTATTATTTTCTGTAATCCGTTTAATTCATTTTTCGATTTCATCATTTGCTGATATTTTCTATGGTAACTCTGTTTGAGTAATTTTTCTAATATTTCTATCCTAAATTTTTCACTATTTGCGCTTAAAAATGCCTCTATTTCTGAAGTATTTTCATAGTCATAATCCAAAAATAAAAATTGATTTTTCCACATATTCTACAATTTTTGCTTCATTAACAGCCAGTTTTGCAGTTTTTGCATAATTTCTTATAAGTCCACCTGCTCCCCAACTTTATTCCTCCAAAATACCTTGTTGCAACTATTGCTCACATTATACACATCTAAAATGTTAAGTATTTCCGCCATTGGTTTTTCCCGCTGTATTGCTCGGCTCTCCATCATCATTGTACTTTAAAATATTCCTGTCCATTTTCCATTACTCTGTAAAGAGGCACATTGTGAGTTGCGTTTGGATGCATATTGAATCAATAAACTTTTTCAGCTTCAACTACTGTTGAAACTGGTTTAATATAGCCAATAAATTTTGATTTTTTTCTTCAAATTCAATGATTATCGTTTCTTTTTGCTACAGTTTTCAACTTTTCCTCCTTTCTTTATAAATTTAAAATGATATTATTATGTTATCATAAAAACAAAACTCAGACAACCTATTTTTACAGTTAAGTTCATCTGAGTTTCTATAATTTCTTATTGAGTTACTGGCTGTATCTGCATATCCTTCCAACTGCTTAAATTTATTTGTACTACGAATTTCTTATATTCTCTTATAATCTGCATGCTAGCAGCTTTTTATATGATTTTTTTATCTTTGAGTCTTCCCATCCCTTTCTTTTTCCTCTCTCTCATTTTTCAAAACTTCATCCAGCAGCTTGATTACTCTTTGTATTTTCAAATTCTTTTCCGATATTTTTGATACCACATTATCATCAGCAACGGAAAGCATTTGTGCAACCGCAAGATACAAAGTGCCAGCTCAGACTGTTCGTTAAAATAAACGTCTTCATAGCTCACGATCTTTTGTCGAGACATTTGTCAAGATAATATTTTGACAGCATTTCTCTATTCCATAGTTCATCATATTTTGTGCTATTTTTTTACTTCTCAGCAACTTTTTAATTCAAATCCTCTTATGTAGTCATCTGGATCCCAAATTCCTTTTGATTTTTCTGAATTTTAAAATAATCGATTATTCGTTTGATATTTACTAATTTCTTCCTTTTTGACTATCTAGGGTTTCCTTTTTCCATTATCCAAAGAATTTCCTTTCACACTTTTCACTATAAGTCGTTGTATCTTTCTAATACTTCTTCACTTTGACTCTCAAATCATCGTTTTTATCCTTATGTCAGTGATTCCCTTTCTTTATCATCGTATAAAATCCATCTAGGCAAATCATTTGCTCTCACTATTAGTTTTTATCTCCTTCAGTCAAAATAGTCACCAATGTTTCAATAAACATTACCATATCCAAATTTTCGCTAAATGTGTCGACAAGTTCCATCATGCAACAATTTTTAGTAACGACTTTTTAAGATTGTAATAAAAATTTTGCTTTTCATCTCCCTTTTAGTTTGTAATAGTAAATTCGTTTGAAAGTTTTATCAAATGTGTTGAATATGAGCGATTTTATCCATATATTCTCTTGCTTTTTAAAGTCTTTCTTTCCTCCTACCATATAGGCTCCTACAAGAACTGATCCCTAATGTTTCATTTCTTTCATCTTTTTCATAAATTTCCTTTTAATTTCAAAAGATTATCATTTTCTGCCCATCTTCTGTAAAAATTTTTTCATCTCTAATATCATATTCAAATTTTTATTGTTTCATCAATAACATCTTGCTTTATACCAATTTTTGAAAAGTCTGTCCTGTATAAGTTCAGCTCTAGTATATGCTGGTAATTCGTATCCTAAAGAAAAAGCTGGCAATGATAATGATACAAACATTCTTTCATAAACTCTCCTCTTTTCCTAATTTACCATTTTTGACTAAGAAATCCTTGTCCTTTTCAGTTTCAGTCTGAATTTTCTTAGCAATCCAAGTATCTTCCAATTTTGCTCCATTGCTTATTTTTAACAAATCTTCTTTTATTTTCCTCATTCATTATTACAACATTAAAAGTAGAAGTATAACTTCAGCCGTAAATTATAATTTTTGTATTTCTTCACTTACATTCTCATTCACAATATTATCAAGATATTCTGCAACAACCTGTTTTCACTTCTCCTTTATCAAATAAATTACGATTTTATTCAAATAGTAAGTCAACTTTCATAAAATAGTATTCTTCATCAGAAACTCTGACTTTTTCGTCTTTTCGCTTCTCATTTTTAGTAATTTTTAGCACTTTTTCTGTAAGCATCTGCTTTTTCTTCAAAGTATCTTTTGCCACAAAAATTTTTGACAAGTTACTACACTACTGTCATTTTATACTTTTTAGAATTTCATCCATATATTTTTCAAAATCTGACATATCTCCTTATCCAGAGCATACATCATTTTTGAAAAAGTTTTTCGTATTCATAAGGTGTATACTTTACAAATAAGTCAAGATATTTTTATAATCTCCACTTATTTTTGATTCAAAAATAGTAATCAAAGAGCTCTGAGCATATATAGTTTCTCATCCTTCTGAAGCAGTTTTTCCAGCTTTTGCTACTCTTTCACGAATAATTTTTCATCATTTTTCAAAATATTCTGTATCCCTAATTTCATAATCCAAATGCTATCGTTTCATCAATTAAAGCCTGCTTTATACCAAGCTTTTGATAAAGTTTCCTGAATCCTTCTGTAGTAAATCCATATACCTCAAAATTTATTGTATATTCCTAAAAATCAAAAATAATTTTTCTCATCTTTACCACATCCTTAAACTTTGATAAAAATACTTTTCCATATTTAAAACTTTATCTCCTAAAATTATAATACTATATTATATCCCTATATTTTTGATTTTCAAAAATTTTTATTGAATTTTCTTATAATTTTTAAAAAGTTAAGTTAATATCTATTCCTGCAAGTTTTCATCCACAATTACTAAGAAAACCTTTGTGTTAAACGAGTACTCTCTAAAATAAACAATTACAAATATAATCAAAATTCCATATCTTTCAATTTTATTATAAAATTCTAATTTTATTTCCCTGAAAGTGAATAAACTATTCTACCTCCATCTAGCGGTGTTATCGGTATTAAGTTAAACAGTCCAGCAAAAGATTTATTAAATAAATATAAAGCAGGATTGTCATAAAAATATTATCTATATCCAGATATTTACTCCAAATTTTTAAATAAATACAAGTGAAATTCCTGCAGAATAAAATTTACTACTATTCCAGCGATTGCAACACAAGAATAGTCCCATAGCCGATGCGGTCTTTAAATTATAAAAATTAACTGGAACAGGCTTTTGCCCATCCCACCAAAAATTTGAAATCCGCTCAAAAAGTATAAGAACTGGTAGAATTATTCCTGTCAAAATCAATATGTTTTAAGAGGATTTAGAGTAATTCTTCCTTCTCTTTTTGGCAGTATCGTCACCAAATTTATATGCCACATATCCGTGCGCCACTTCGTGAAGAGTCATTGATATTACAAATACCAAAAAGTGAAATTATCATCTCTCTTGAAATTTCTACTACATCCTTGCAATAAAATAAATAATAATAGCAGCAATAATCCCCAGTTTTATTTCTGAATATTGGGGATTTAAAGACCTTAAACCTGTTATAATAATTTTTACTATTTTCACAAAACTTCCTTTCCAAAAATCGTAGTACTTTCTGTCCTATTCCTGCTACATTTCTCTTTTACTCCTCTTCAATCCTCAATTTTCACATCTTTTTCAAAACGATATACCTAATTTTTAGTTTTATGTATTCCAGACTTTTCATGCTTTCGTCATTTATATTTAAAAGCTTCTTTTTATATCAACTGATAAATACTTTCTTTATGTCAACTCTCCTGACTTTTTCAAATTCATAACCTAAGTTTATTTTTATTTAAGCTAATTATACCAAATTTCATAAAAATAACAAAGATTTTAAAAATAAATAAAAATATATGGAGTACCAAAAATTGATACTCCAACTAACCTTTTTTTATTACATTTTTGTTTTTACTATTTTTGAACATTCCAGTAACTTTATCTGCTAATCCCTTAGCTCCTTCTACTGTTTTGTCTACTGCTTCTTCAGCGCCTTTTTCACATCTTGTACAATTTTATTATTTGCAGCTTTTTCTGCTAAATCTTTTTGCACCTTCCACAGTTTTTACCTAGAACATCTTCTGTTCCTTTTTAATATTCTGAGCAACTTCGCTTCCTGCAATTTCCTTTGTTTTGTCAGCAGCCTTGTCAGCTAAGTCTTTTGCTCCGTCTACTGTTTTTAAGAGCATCTTCTGCTCCTTTTTCAAATCATCAAAAATTCATAATTTTTCCTCCATTTTTATTATTATTTATAATTATTAAACTAATTATCTTTTTATAAAAAGTTACTGCACCATTATTTTTACAATCGAGCCATTTGGAATTTTAAATAAAATTAATAATGTATAAAACACATCTACACAAGAACCACCTGCATTTAATACACCAACAAAACATTATAAATCCATTCATTATTCTAAAATATTTAAAATAACTGGAAAAATAAATGATAAAAATAATAAAGGAGCTATAAAAATTACTGCCATTCTAAATTTAGACATTTCCTCTTCTGTGTATGTATAAAGCAATCTCATTCCCCAAAAAGTTCTTTTTGACTTATTTTGGTACAAATAACAAATGAATAAATTCGTGTAAAATGAGAAACAGTACCGTTATTATTAAATAAAGTATTAATTGCCAAATTCAAGTTTAAATTCTATCGCAAAACTATTTTCACTATAATTAATTATCTCGTTTAATTTTGGATATAGACAATACTTTATATTTAACAACATTAGGAATATACCAACAGGAATTTGCAATTAACATTACTAAAGATAATTTTTGGCTCTTTTTAATTTTTCCATCCTGTCCTTAAAAAGTTCCTGTATATTCCTTATTTTCTTCAGGTATATATATATTTCAATTTTCTACCAATTAATTTTTAAAAATTATTCCACAGTTACTGATTTTTGCCAAGTTTCTTGGTTTATCAACATCATTTCCTTTTAATTTTTGATAAATAATATGCCAATAACTGATGAATTACGATTGTAGGAAATCCTGCATAGTCGTCTTCCACATTTGGAATATAGAACACTTCATCAGCCACTTCTTCTACAACTGTATTTCCTTCTTTTTGCAATCGCGATAACATAAGCTCCTCTTGAGGTAACTTCTTTTTATATTTGATACTGATTTTTCAAATAAGTCTGACTGTGTAACATTTACAACAACTGGCACTCCATCTGTAATTAGTGCTATAGTTCCGTGTTTTCAATTCTCCAGAGGCAAAAAGCCTCTGAATGAATATACGAAATTTCTTTAGATTTTTAATGCACCTTCCACAGCAATTACATAGTCAAGCCCACGTCCAAGATAGAACATGCTTTCACTATCTTTAATCTTTGATCTGCAACATCTTTTTATTTTTCATTATATTCCAGCATTTTTCTGAATGCTTTGTTCCACTTCATATAATTTCTTAATGTCTCTCAGTCAGCTTCATCTTTTTGTAATTTTTCCAAATTTATATGCAAAGTCTATTGCCATCAAGTATAAAAATTACCATCTGAGTAGTGTATACGCCTTTTGTAGAAGCAACAGCAATTTTCAGTCCTGCCCAAGTGTAAATAACATGATCTGCTTCCCTTGCTATCGAAGAACCAACTATCATTTGTAATTGCAACAACTCTTGCTCCATGTCTTTTTGCCTCTTTCATAGCTTCAAGTGTATCTAAAGTTTCTCCAGACTGGCTTAACACAATAACTCAAAAGCATTATCATTAATTACAGGATTTCTATATCTAAATTCTGATGCAATGTCGACATCTACACGGATTCTTGTTTTTCTCAATAATATGCTTTCCAACAAGCCCAGCATGGTAAGCAGTCCCGCAGGCTACAATATAAATATCATTAATTCCTTCAAATATTCCCTTTGTAAGCCCCTGCATCATCAAAAATTAATGTTATAATTTTCATCAACTCTGCTGTTCAAAGTTTTTTTATAAGCACTTCTGGCTGTTCAAAAAATTTCTTTTTCCATAAAATACTCATATCCACCTTTTAGAAGCAGCTTCCAAATCCCACTCAATATGAGTTACATCTCTTTTTATCTCATTTCCGTCTACATCCATAATTTTTACAGAGTCTTTTTTTATTTCCACAATTTCATTATTTTCAATCAAATATACATCTCTAGTATATTTTCAAAATTGCAGGAATATCTGACGCAATAAAGTTTTCTCCATCTCCAAGCCCTACAATAAGCGGACTTTCCTTTCTTGCCCGCAATAATTCTGTCAGGCTCGTTTACAGACATAATCCCAAGTGCATATGCACCTTTTTATAACTTTTAACAATTTCTTTACTGTTTTCAAGCAAGTCTCCAGTATAAAGTCTCATCTAACAAGTGAGCTACAACTTCTGTATCAGTTTCTGATTTAAACTCATACCCTTTTGCAACTAAATCTTTTTTAGTTCCAGATAATTTTCAATGATTCCATTATGAACAACAACTAATGTTTTTATCCTTGTTAAAATGAGGATGTGAATTTTCATCAGATGGCTTACCGTGAGTTGCCCATCTTGTATGCCCTATCGCAACTGTCCCTAAAAGCGGATGTTTTTCTAGTTCATCAGCTAGATTGTGCAATCTTCCCAACTCACAATCTCAAATTTCTCATTTTCCAGTATTAACAGCAATTCCCAGCTGAATCATATCCTCTGTACTCTAACTTTTTCCAACCCGTCAATAACAAATTCCTGAGCATTTTTAGCTCCAATGTAACCTCACAATTCCACACATAATTTTTCTCCTTCAATATAAAATTACTAGAAAAATGCTACTATAATACCTTTGTAACTCCAATTACTCAGAATTTTTGTGTATCATTAAGGTTGTAACTCACCTAAAGAGCATCCGCCGATAATTTCGATAACTCTTTTCCCTCGTCTCCTTTTAAAGCAATATTTTTCCTATTAATTATCCTAAAAGGACTGGCGCTTTTTCAACTTTTTATTTTCTAGTTCAAAATGATTATATCAAATTTTTTTATATTTTTCAATACATTACTTTTGATTTAAAAGAAAGTAAATATTAAAAGCGAACTAAGTAAGCGTCATCCCACTCTGCTTACCCTCATAGAGAGATTTAACTGTTACAATAAGGATTTTATTTCCAAGTATCTCTTTAATAATTTAACCTCTTTTAATCCAATAGTAATAACTATTTTTATTAATTTTCTAAATCTTTAAGTACACTATCACTCTTTTTAATAAAGTTTGAAATGTTTTGTAATGTTATGATATACTAAAGATATAATCTTAAAAATATAAAAACCATTTTGGAGGAAAAGAAAAATGAAAAAAATAAATTTAAAATAGTTATCTTGACAGCATTATGTACACTTTGCGTTGTCTTGTGGAAATAGTAACGGAGGTAAAAGTACTATTTGAATCGTCAGACAAAAATAAAAGTTTATGAAAAGGAAGTTAATAACGAACTGGAAAAAGTCTATTTTCTAGTGGAATTTCTGAAAAGAACTTACTCCTGAGCAAATTACACAGATGAAACATTCTATTATTAAAAAAATATCGCTCTAAAACAGAGCTCTTGCCTTAAAAGCAAAAGAAAAACTTGATAAAGACAAGAAATATACACAAAGCCAAGAAATTTTACAGGAACAATTACTGGCAAGTCTTGCAACATTAAGTGAAATCAACGAAAAGAGCCAAAATTACAGATGCTGATGCTAAAAGCTGCCTACGACGCCAACCAAGCTAGTTTTACACAACCTGAAGATTCAGTGCGATTGCAGTTATAGTATTCCAGCCTACTGATACAGCAAAAAGCTGAGCAGGCATTAAAGGAAGCTGTTGCAAATCCTAATAATTTTTACTGCCTCACGTAAAATCAATGCAATCCTGGAACTGAACAAAACGGACAAACACAATCAATTCTTCTAAGCCAGTTAGCAAAGCCGATTTGGTTCTAGTAAGTGAAGCTATCAAGGATGTTAAGGCAGGACAGGTTGTTAACAGTTGTAAATGATGGAAAAAGTTTGTATATCGTGAAAGTTCTTGAAAGAAATCCTAAAGGACTGATACCTTTTGAAAAGTGTTAAAGAGAAGGTATCAAAACTCAATTAAGAAATCAGAAAAAGACAGATTGAACAACAAACTTACTCTAAAATCAATTTCTGATGAATTTAAATTATCAAATATGGATGAAGCATTAAAAATATTAAATAATCTAAAAACTTTTAAAATTTGAAAGGAGCTGTTTTTAAATAGATATAAATTTATAACATCTATTTTTGACAGCTTATTTGATGTAAAAACTACAGTAAACTTTTTTAAAACCCAAGCTTCAAGTTAATTATTTAATCTTACAGAAGCTTGATATTAAAAAGTTTTATCATATCTCAAAAAGGAGGTTTTTTGTGAAAAATTTTGAAATATTTATTAAGTCTTATATTAATAACTGGTTATGATGCTTTTTGGTGTGATGTTTTCCAGCAATATTGTCACATATATGACAAAAATCAAAAAATTCGGAATTTGAAAATGTAAAATTTTCTGTAAGAAACAGTGAAATGACTTTTTCGATAATTTTGTAGTCAATGGAAAAAAGTCTTGGAAAAGGTCGAGCTACAGTTGGCATTGTACAAAGCGGACTATTTAACCTTGTACCAAAATTAACATTATCTAATTTGAAAGTGGATGATGTAAATCTTGAAAAGCATATATATAAAGATTCTCAGATTGACACTTTTACTGAAAAAATAAATTCTCTTACTTCTCAAGAAAAAATCTGACAAGACAACTCCCGAGATTTTTATCAAGGAAACAACTGATAAAGGTTACAACATTGTCAAATAATACAAACAACCTTATTAACAGCAAATGGAAAGAGAATATTGAAAAAAATTAATGTTCTGAAAAAGACTATGTGGGGCTTACAGACTTGAAGAGCAAGGCTCAAAAAAATTGTAGAATTAAATAACGAAATTAAGCCATTAATAAAAATCTATCAATTCTGAAAAAGAAAAACATTGAAAAAATATTTCTGAAATTGAGCTTGAAAGAGATATTGCACTTACAAATGTTTCTGATAATTTGACTAAGCTTGAAAAAGAGATTTCATTGAATGATTTTAACAATAATTCTAACAATAATGTTCAAAAATATGAATCTATATATATTTCCTAGACAAAGGAAAAAAATTTAGAAACTTCATTAAATACAGCTTTTAAAAAGCTACTTCCCTTATAAAAAGAAATAAAGATTTGAACATAAGAATTTCGGATATAAATATTAATGATGGTAAAATTGTGGTTAAAGGGCTAAATGGAAACAACTTTCGCAGATAAATGGAGAAGTTTTACTGGAAAAATAATTCAAAAGCATTGATAAAAAGGGATTAATAATGGTTATGAAATTATTTATAACAAAGATAATTTCACTTCCAAAAACTTTTGTTTGCAATCAATAAAATAAGTTCTCTTATTGAATATTCAAAAATGATTTACTTGAAGGAAGAATTGTAAAACTTGCCTCAGAGCTTATTTTTAGAAAAACAACAATTTCAAAAATCTAAATCATACTGTATTAACTGACGAGGAAAAAACACTGTTGACTCAAAAATTGAAAAACTAAGAAATAATAATTATCAGCAAATTATGTCTAAATATGAAGAAGATATAAAAATATCGAAACATTAATTGATAATGTATATGTCCATAAACTTGATAAACTTCAAAGAGACTTGCTATCACTGGGAACAATTATCACATTTGAGCAGACAGCCAATGAAACTGCTGAAAAATAATAGTCAAAAATAATAATCTACTATTAATGTTTTAAATAATCCAAAGCTCTGATCATTAGTCAATAACAGTAACACAAATAATAATACAGAAAAACAAAATAGCAATCAGAATACTAGCAAAAATTAATATTGGAAATAAATAAAAGTTTTTATAGGCATACCAAGATTGATATGCCTTATTTTTTTAAAAATATTATTTGTATAGTAAAATCATTTAGAAAAGGAATTTTTATGTTATTAAGTATAAAAATGTTTCAAAAAAATATAATAACGGAACAAATGCCTTGAAAAAAATATTTCATTCTGATGTGGAAAAAGGAGAATTTATATCGGTTATTGGTCCATCAGGCTCTGGAAAATCAACATTACTTAGAAGTATCAACAAAATGATTGATATCTCACAAGGTTCAATTTTATTTGAAGATAAAAATATTGAGAACTTGAAAAAAGACACAAAATCGAACTTGTAAGACGAGAAATTGGAATGATTTTTCAAAAGTTATAATCTTGTGGAAAGGCTAACTGTTATTGAAAAATGTGCTTCATGGACGGCTTGGATATAAATCAATAATTGCTGGAATATTGGGTATTTATTCAGAGGAAGAGAAGCTTTTAGCTTTCTAGAAAGAGTAAATATGACTAAATACGCTTATCAAAAATGTAGTGAACTTTCAGGCGGACAAAAGCAGCGTGTCGGTATTGCAAGGGCAATCATGCAAAAACCAAAATTGTTCTTTGTGATGAGCCAATCGCCTCACTTGATCCAAAAACTGCTGAAAACATAATGGATTATCTAAAAATTGTTACAGAACTAAAAATTACGTGTATTGTAAATCTTCATCAAGTCGACATTGCAAAAAAATATTCAGATAGAATAATCGCACTTAACAAAGGAGAAAAATTTTTGACGATAAAGGCAGAGAAAGCTTACAGAAAGAAAATGATTGAATTTATTTATAAGGATGAAGAATAAATTTGATAAAAATAAGGAGATTTTATGAATTTAACAAAAAGATATTTTATAAACAGCGATTTTTATTCAAAAATTATACTGTTATCAACAATTGTAATACTTTATAGGATTTCATCTGTTATTTCAGGCTTCCAGAATGGAATGGCATTTTCCTCAATTCCAGCTGGAATCTTTTTGGCTTTTACAAAAATTTATTCCCTACACAAAATGCTCTGCAGTATTTTTCCTGAAATTTTAGATTCAGCATTAAAGACTGTCCTGCTTTGCTATAACTTTCACAATGATTTTCATCAATTTTTGCCCTTTTTCTTGCAATAATTGGCTCAAATTCGACTGGAATAAATATTTTTTTACCAAAGTTATAACAAAAAGTAATTGCTTCTTTTTTTAGAAATATTCCAATCGTAGCATGGGCATTAATACTGGTATTTTCATTCAAGCAGAGCCAATTTTACAGGCTTTCTCGCATTATTCCTAATTACATTTGGCTATCTTACACGTGCCTTTTCTGAAACAATTGACGATGTTGCGGGCGACGTAATTGAAGCCCCTAAAATCAGTAGGAGCTCATACTTTCAAATAATATTTTGTGGAGTTATTCCAAGTGTATCCTCACAACTTGTATCATGGCTTCTTTTCTTTATTGAAACTGGAGTTCGTGAATCAACTTTAGTTGGTATTTTAACAGGAACTGGAATTGGATTTACATTCAGCCTGTATTATAAAAGTTTTTCGTTACGATGCCGCAGGACTTGTAATTTAGTTGTTACCGTTATTGTAATCGGAATAGAAATGCTCTCAAACAAACTTAGAAAATGAACTGATGTAAATATCAAACAGAAAGAAGGTGAATATCCTTTTGATAAAAATTAGAAAATTTACAAAATCAAGATTCTATCTATACACAACTTTATCTGTTTTATCAATTATTACAATTTATACATTAATTACAATGGATTTTTGATAACGTGAATATTGCTAAAAGCAACTGTACATTTTTAAAGACTTAAAAACAATGTTCTTTTTCCCCAAGATTATCTGACAGGTACACATATAGCCAAGTATTTCTTAGTCTTTCTGTAACAATCGCCCTTGCTGTACTTACCACAATAATCGGATCATTTATCGCATTGTTTTTTTCGTTTTTGCAGCTAAAAATTTATCAAGCTCATATATATCAAAAAGCTGTCAAAAATAGGAATTACATTTATTCGTGCAATTCCAACAATATTATGGGTTATGGTATTTTCAGTTGTTGCAAATATTGGTGTTGAAGCAGCTATTATTGGTATGACTTTCCATAGTGTCGCCTACCTTGTAAAAGCCTATTCTGAAAGTATCGAAGAAATAGATAACGGCATTATAGAAGCTCTAAAAGCAACTGGAGCATCATTCTGGAAAATTATTTTTCAAGGAATTTTACCAAGCACTGTAACTTCCATTCTATCATGGACATTCATCCGTTTTGAGATAAACTTTTACAAATGCTGTATTAGTAGGAGCTGCTGCTGGAGCTGGGGGAATTGGTTATGATATGTTTATGGCTGGAACCATGTACTTTGATATAAGAGAAATTGGGGGTATTTGTATATCTAATATTTGGTGTAGCAATTATATTGGAATTTATTTCATATTTTTGAGAAAAATATTTAAAAATTAAATTCATAATTAAGAATAGTAAATAAAAATCTCTAAAAATAGAAATTGTTCTAAATTAGAGATCTATTTATTAGAATCCGAAACTGTATCCAAAAGCTTAATGTAACAAATTTGTTATTAACTTTCGTATTCCATTTATCATATTCATATGTTGTACCTTTAACACCATTAACATTTGTGTGGTAAGCTAGAACTCATATATGTATTTTTCAACTTTACTTAATTACATTATAAGACAAATCAACAAAGAAATTTTTGTATTTTAATCCTGTACCAAGTCCATAATACAACCCATTTTAAATTTATAACTTTCATCTATCCTTCCAGCTGAATCAGGGTATTCTGTAGTATTCTGAGCATATTTTTGATTCTAGCTTTCCTGAATTTATTGAATATCCTAAATTAGCTTTTACGTAAGGAACTATATCTTCTGAAGGTCGTAGCAAAAGTATATCTTGCAGTTGCATAAATTGGAAGAGCATTGAATTTTTACTTGTTATATTTAATTCTGAGCCATCTTCATCAAGAATTGGTTCACCTACTGCATTTTTCTTAAAGCTGTTTGTCTTATAAAAATATACCTCCTCCAACTTCAAATCCTGTTCCCAGATTTCTTCTATATTCTGCACCAAGTTCAAAACCTCTTTTTAATAAATCAAAACTTCCATCTTCATCCTTGATTTTTGCTTTTGAACTGAAATCAAATCCTGCTCTAACATCAACTGTATTTCCTTCAGCAAAAGAAGCTAATGCTGTAATCATAAAAATCGATAAAATTAATTTTTCATAATAATCCTCCTATTATATTTACTTCATTAGTATACCATATATAAATTAAAATTTCAAGAATATTTTATATACAAATTTATTGTGGGATGATAATTATTAATAATTTTAAAATATAATTTCAACTAATAGACGAACTTTTATTTATTTGATTTAACTATAGATAACTATATATATAGAGAGAGAGTTAGTCTGTTCTATGATAATTTTTGTTACAAATTTGATTATCAAAAATAAATATTTACCACATAAACTAATCCTTCCAAAAATAAAAAGTACACAATTAAGTGTACTTCATATTTTATTTATACTATTCTTAACGATTTCTTCTGTTTATAAATCCTTTCATTTGCTTAACCGCTAGGTAAGAATCTATTTGTAACAATAATTCTACTGCTGTTCCAACTAG
>BNJT01002229.1_pt1 | contig 18601 bp, 37 predicted proteins | sample 8540491 | NCBI WGS metagenome assembly BNJT01 (sample SAMD00202455, study PRJDB9452) | human saliva metagenome | host: Homo sapiens | reverse complement strand
ATTTTCTGTTTCCTATAAGCATACTATACCCTTTAAAAAGTTATTTGTCAACAGATTTTTGTTTGTTTTAATCAAAATATTTTTCAAAGATGATTGAAAATAAACAAAAAGCCCTAAAAAGAGCTTTTTGATAATTTTTCATCCATTTAAAAATAATCTAGGAAATAATCTTGGTATAAACTTCCAGTTCTTCCTGAGCATTTTTCAGACATCCTGTCTGTGATAACAGCTGTAATATCAGCCAAAGAACAGATAGAAGTGAAATCTTCCTTCCAATCTTAGAAGAATCAATCAGTAGGTAGGTCTCTGTCGAGCGCTCCAAAGCTAACTTCTGAGTATAGGCCTCTTCAAAAGAAGAGGTCATAATCTGCCCGTTTTTGATACCATTGCCACTGAAAAACATCTTAGTAAAAGTACATCTTATCCATGATGGCATTGGTCATCTCGCCGACAAAGGCTTGAGTCGCTTCCCGCATCTCCCCACCAAGTAGAAAGACTTTGAAGGTATCCGACTTCTTCTTCAGAAGATCATGAAAGATCGGAAGACAGTTGGTAATCACGCGCAAGTCTGATTGCTGATTTCTCAGCCAGCACTTCCACAGAAGTCCCCTGGTCCAAGAAAAAAAGTATCGCCATCTTCAATCAGCTCCACAGCCTTTTTTGCAACTGTCCGCTTGGCCTCGATATTCTGATAAAGCTTCTCTTCATGAGGAATTTCTCTGTACTTGAGGTGCTGATTACTTTTAGCCCCACCGTGAACACGAGTCAGTAGTCCCTTTGCTTTTCCAGCTCAATCAAGTCCCGACGAACCGTCATGTCTGAGACCTTCATGACTCTACAATCTCAGCAACCGTCACTGTCCCAGCTCGATCCACCAGCTTAACTATTTCGTCCTGTCTCTGATTTTTACCCATACTTTTAGCCTCTCTACACATCTGGTTTTGTTTATTATAACTCATTTTTCTGTTTTTCCATATTTTTGTTTGTTTTTAAACAAAATACGATATTTTAAAAATCCCTCTAGCATATGCTGAGGGGAAGTTCATTAAAAGCATCTTCAAGAAAGCATTGGAATAGCTTTTAAACATCAAGCTCCTATCCAATCAAACTTCCATTTGGTACTTTCTCATCCACTGTAAGAAGAGTCAGTTGGTCGCCGTGCTCAGCTGATAGAATCATACCTTGGCTGATGTGCCCCATCATTTTTGTGCGGCTTTGAGGTTGGCTACGATTTGAACTTTCTTACCAGACCAGTTCTTGTTCGTTTGGATAGTATTTAGCAATACCTGAGAGGATTTGGCGATCCTCACCGTCTCCTGCATCCAAGCGGAACTGAAGAAGCTTATCGGATCCTTCGACTTTAGAAACTTCTTTGACTTCTGCGACACGGATTTCTACCTTATCAAAGTCGTCAAACTTGATTTCCTGCGGTTAAGTTTGAGCTCGACTCTTCTGGATTCCATTCTTTTCAACCGCAGGTTTGTTGCCTCCATTTGTTCTTTGATATAAGCAATTTCTTCTTCCATATCGAGACGTGGGAAGATTGGTGTCTTTTTTCTACGACTGTCAGACCCTGCTGGGAGCTGGTCAATTGCTAGGTTTTCCAGAGACGTAGCTTGAGGCAAGCCTAGTTGACTGAGGACAGCCTTGCTCGTTTCCATCATGAATGGCTCAATCATGTGAGCAACAACACGAAGGCTAGCTGCCAAGTGGCTCATAACTGCTGCCAGTTCTTTGACCTTGGCTCTCATCCTTAGCCAGAACCCAAGGAGCAGTTTCATCGATGTATTTATTGGTGCGAGAGATGAGCGTCCAGACTGCTTCCAACGCCTGTGGGTAGTCCACTGCATCCATGTGTTTGTAGTAGTCAGGATAGATTCAGATGCCACCTGAGCCAGCGGTCCATCAAAAGTCTGTCACATTTTTCTTCATAGGCTGGCACTTGACCGTCAAAAGTACTTAGTTAATCATAGAAACAGTACGGTTGAGGAGATTTTCCAAAGGTCATTAGCCAATTCTATAGTTGATACGAGCCTACATAGTCCTCAGGTGTAAAAGTTCCATCTGAACCAACAGGAAGACTACGCATGAGGTAGTAACGCAGAGCATCCAGTCCATAGCGTTCTACCAGCATTTCTGGATAGACGACATTCCCCTTAGACTTGGACATCTTGCCATCCTTCATGACAAACCAACCGTGGGCAATCAAGCGGTCAGGTAGCTTAATATCCAGCATCATGAGCAGGATTGGCCAGTAGATAGAGTGGAAACGAAGGGATGTCCTTAGCTACCATATGATAGACTGTTCCTGATTCCAGAAATTTATCGTAGTTAGCATGATCATCCTGACCATAGCCAAGTGCTGTCGCATAGTTGAGTAGTGCATCAATCCAGACATAGACAACGTGTTTAGGATTAGATGGCACAGGCACGCCCCAAGTAAAGGTTGTCCGAGATACGGCTAGGTCTTCCAAGCCTGGCTCGATGAAGTTTTTCAACATTTCATTAAGACGACCATCAGGTGTGATAAAGTCTGGTTGAGATTTGAAAAATTCTACCAAGCGGTCTTGGTACTTTGCTGAGGCGAAGGAAGTAAGACTCTTCCGATACCCACTCCACTTCGTGTCCAGATGGCGCGATTCCGCCGGTTACCTTTCCATTTTCATCAAGGAAGACTTCTGCCAACTGGCTTTCAGTGAAAGAATTCCTCATCTGATACAGAATACCAGCCTGAATATTCACCCAAGTAGATATCATCTTGGGCCAAGAGACGTTCAAAGACATCGGCTACAACCTTTTCGTGATAGTCATCGGTCGTCCGGATAAATTTATCATAAGAAATATCCAGCAGTTTCCAGAGTTCCTTGACCCCAACTGCCATACCATCGACATAAGCTTGAGGGACTGATACCAGCCTCCTCCGCTTTTTAGCCTGAATCTTCTGTCCATGCTCATCAAGACCAGTCAGATAGAAAACATCGTAGCCCATGAGACGCTTGTAGCGAGCCAAAACATCACAGGCAATAGTTGTAGTAGGCATACCCTGATATGAAGCTTTACCGCTCGGATAGTAGATAGGTTGTAATATAAAACGATTGTTTTTCAGTCATTTTTTAATCCTTTCAAGGCTAATGAAACCTTTTTTGATAACATCTCATTATACCATATTTTGCAGGGTTTGCGAAAAGACATTCATTTATAACATAAATAAAAACCTAGAAAAATCTTCTAGGTTTAATAGGTCACAACATTCAAAGTTCCACTTTCATACTCATGCGATGAAGATATTTGAAATATCAGTATAGCATCTTTAGCCAGTCTCTCCACCAGCCACTCTTCTGTTTTATCAATAGACTCCAAAATATCAATTTGGACAACACCATCTGTGATAAGGGGATATTTAGGATTCTCTTCACCAGCCTGTACAATAATCAGCTGGCCGTTTTGCTCCATGACCGCGCGTTTGACCTGTTTCAGCTGGAAAAATCCCTTGGCTACGCAGCTTCAGAGCTACATCTGCTGCTGACAGACCAACGGAACGGCAGGCTTCTGGGACTCAATCTTCCCATGCTGAATCAGGAGTAGTTGGTTTCCCATCAATCAAATGCTTAGACAGCACGAACATTGTTATTGAGCCACTTTTGAGTGTCAAAGACCAAAGATCGTCCACATGATCAGAAATGACTGCATACTGGAGAATGCTGATAGAGCTATTATAAATCACCCCACCGATGATACCACCAAGAACATAGTTTTGAATTTGGTCTGATCGCAGAGTTAGGTGCTAGGTTTGCCTTTTCCTGTCACATTGATAACAAAAACCAGCGAGAAGAGCCCCAAGGCCAGTTTGATTAAAATTTCAAGAAAAATTGAGTGTCATTTGTTTCTACCTCCACCATTTCGATATCTGTCTGTTTGATGCAATTCAATTTCTCAAGCAGATACTTGTCTGGCTCACTGCCGCTCATAGCGCCGATAGAGTTCTTTGACCCGACCTTGACAAGATCGCTCCATCAGTGGCTGCTGAAGTATTGACATAAACCTCCGACTTTATCCACACCCAAGTCTTTTTGAAACAACCTCGATGAAAATGAAGAGAGGTTTGAAACTGGTTATTAGAGGCTTGGTGGTCTGATATTACTGAGATTGTCACTCAAAGAGCATGGCTACCAAAGGTCAAAAGCCAGAGATCATGACCAGTTCTCGAAATCTTTGAATCACCCTTATTGCTGATAGGCCTTTAAAAGCAAAAAATCCTGTCACAGCTAGAAGAACAGATCAGAAAGCCAACTGATCACCCAGTTTTTGCTGACTAATCTGGCTCAAAACATAGTCATATAGAATAGAAATTTCATGGTTTCTTCACTCCCTTTCTAGGATAATTATAGCATTTCTTTTCATTATTTATACGAAAGTGATTTCTTTCACCATCACTTTGGGTAAATCACGTTCTAAATTTTGTGTATAATAAAACTCAGTAAATCTGACTGAAAAAGGTAACTTTTATGAAACTCATCTCATGGAACATTGACTCTCTCAACGCTGCATTGACCAGTGACTCAGCTCGTGCTCAGCTTTGTCCCAAGCAGTCCTTCAAACCTTGTCAAGCTGAAAACGCAGATATCATCGCTATCCAAGAAACCAAGATTAGCTGCCACAGGGCCCTGACTAAAAAAGCACTTGGAGATTTTGACAGATCTCTTTTCCCAGGCTACGAAAAACACTTGGCGCTCCTCTCAAGAGCCCTGCCCGCAAAGGCTATGCATGGGACCATGTTCCTCTACAGAAAGAACTTACACCTATCGTCACCTTTCCCAGAAATCGGCGCTCCATCTACCATGGACTGTCGAAGGTCGCATCATCACACTGGAATTTGACGACTTTTTCGTACACTCAAGTTTACACGCCCAAATGCTGGCGACGGTCTTAAACGCCTAGAAGAACGTCAAGTCTGGGATGTCAAATACGCGGAATACTTTGGCGAACTAGATCAGCCAGTCCTCGCCACTGGCGACTAGCAACGTAGCCTCACAAGTGAAATCGACCTTGGCAATCCTAGCCAGCAACCGCCGTTCACCAGGATTTACCGACGAAGAACGTGCTGGATTTACCAACCTGTTAGCTAATGGGCTTTACTGATACCTTCCGCCACTATTCACGGCGATGTCCCCTGAACGCTACACTTGGTGGGCGCAACGCAGCAAGACTTCTAAAATCAACAATACAGGCTGGAGAATCGACTACTGGCTCGACCAGCAATCGTGTAGCTGACAAGGTAACCAAGTCTGATATGATTGACTCAGGTGCGCGCCAAGACCACACACCCATTGTCATGGAGATTGAGCTCTAAGGAGAAAACGAATGGACTATCAAGCTGTCATTCCTGAATTTGTAGTATCTGACCTCGAAAAGTCACGCCACTTCTACTGCGACTTGCTAGGATTCTCTGTCGAATACGAGCGTCCAGAGGAGAAATTTCTCTTCCTCTCGCTTGAAGACTGCCAGCTTATGCTAGAAGAAGGCAGCGCAGAAGAATTAGCTCAGCTGACCTATCCTTTCGGGCGCGGTGTCAATATTTCCTTTGGCATTGCGGATGTTCCTCAGCTCCACCAAAAACTGCTGGAAGCTGACTATCCTATCCATCGTCCCCTGACAAAAAGAGAATTTCGAGTAGGAGATACCTTTATTTACCCTCATGAATTTGCAATTTTGGATCCAGATGGTTATTTTTTAAGATTTAGTGAATAATAAAAAGGAGGCTGCTAGCCTCTTTTTCAGTGGGGAAACATGAATTGACAGACCTGTAAATCCAGTGGTGAAAAACCTTTGCTAAATCCCATGAAATCAACATGTCAAAAGAACTTTGATAGTCATTTTTGTATAATTGAGTAGAATGAAAATCAGAAAACGAGGAAATCTTTATGCAAGTCGGAAAGCAAATCCAGCACTATCGTAAAGAGAAAAATTTATCTCAAGACGATTTAGCTGAAATAATCTTTGTCAGCCGTCAATCCATTTCCAACTGGGAACGCGGCGCAACCTACCCTGATATTCAAAACCTGCTTTTACTGAGCAAGGTCTTTGAAGTGTCATTGGACAAACTAGTAAAAGGAGATTTGGAAACCATGAAAACAAATTATTCACGACCAAGAATTTATGCGCTATCAAAAAGATGGAGTGGTCTGTAGCTTGCTGCTAATTGGCAGTCCTATCATCAGCATTCCCCTAATTCTTTATTTGGATTGGTACGGCATCGCTATTAGTTGCTTGATTTTTGCTATCGCGATGTTCTACGCCCTACGCATTGAGAAATTCAAGAAAAAGCATAATCTTCGTACCTATCGACAGATTGTCGCCTATGATCAAGGACGCAGCCTGAGCGAGATTGAAGAAGCCGAAGAAAGAGGTAAAGCTCCCTACCAAAGAATCATCCCTTCCTGTTCTATTTGGCCTTGAATTGGCGCTATTGCTCTGCTATTTTACTGGATCTTACTTTACTTTCTTCCCTATCAAATAAAAAGCGAAGTCATCAGACCTCGCTTTTTAACTGTCTTTAGTTATAGAGTTGTGGATAGTGATCGCACTCGGGATTTTTAGGATGGCAGATAGCCCGTCCAAAGTAAATCATTGCCTGATGGGCTGGCAGCCAACGTTCCGGGTGGAAGGACATCCATGACTCGCTTTTTCTACCTCGAGTGGCGTTGCTGACTTTTTTAACGATATCATGGTGCTTGCAGATCCGCTCCACGTGGGTATCGACAGCAAAGGCTGGAATACCAAAGCCCACACTCATGACAACATTGGCTGTCTTATGACCAACACCAGCTAGACTCTTCCAATTCTGCTCGCGTTTGTGGTACTTGACCATCAAAATCGTCTAAAAAGCTGCTGGGCGCATTTTCTTCAAAAACTTGGCCTTGTTGCGGTAGAGCCCTAGGCGGGAGATGTATTTAGCAATGTCTGCTTCACCAGCCGCAGCCATGTCCTGTGGACTAGGATAGGCTTCAAACAGAGCCGGCGTTGTTTTATTGACTGCAGCATCTGTCGTCTGAGCCGACAGCATGACCGCTACCAAAAAGCTCAAAAGTGATTGCGAGAAAATCCAGACTGGGCTTTAGCGTCAGGGAAGAGAGCAGATAATCTCTTCAATCACATGACTGAGCCAGTTTTTTTGATAAAACCATGATTCTTCTTTCTAAGATTAAGTTACTGACATTTAATCGTGAAAGCTTAACTGAGCAAGTCAGTCAACCCACGAAAGCTAGTCACTCAGCTCTCTTTATAATTCCAATTCTGCATACGCCTTTCGATAGCCAATCTGCAAGATCTGATTATCTCGGACTAAGAGCGGTCTTTTTAATCAGCATACCATCAGTCGCCAGCAAATCAGCGGCTTCCTGGGCTGTCAAATGTGGCACCTTTTCCTTGAGATCCAGCTCACGGTATTTGAGACCACTGGTATTGAAAAAGGTCTTGAGCTCAAAGTCTGAGTTCTGAATCCAATCTAGGAGTTGGTCCCGACTAGGTGTATCTTGGACAATATCCACCGCTTCAAAATCCAAGCCTAATTCTTTTGAGTTCGGCCTTAGCTTATGACACGTAGAACATTTAGGATATTCGATAAATTGTAACATACTTACCTCAATTCTTATTAATTTCTAGCCTTCTGTGGTCTAAAATCTAAAAATATCTTGAAATTGCTCTGTTTACTATTAAAGAAAGCAAAATGCTTCCTCTACAAGACATCATCCCTCATCCAATATTTTCTTGAAGTGTTGCGAATACTTTGTCGGATAAAACTCGGTGAAGGTATATACTGCAATCTCTTGAATATAAAAATGGATCTTCTGAAATAATCTTTTGAACAGTTTCTTTTACTATCTGCATTCACTAAAATAATCCCACCAGTCCGAGGATTCTTCTGTCCTGATGCGATAAAATGGCCCAGATGCATACTATTTATCTAAAAAGAAATATGCTCTGGTAAATATTTTTCAACTTCTACTAGGTCCTTTTTATAAGTTAAATCAATAATAAACACGATAAATCCTATGATATCTTTACTGATGATATTTAGCATATAAATCACTTTTATGTAAGCCGTATTTTTTTGCTACTTCCTTAATAGCTTTACTTTTTGACTCCCTAGTTTCAATAAGAAAATCAATTTCAGCGAGTAATTCCTCTTCGGTTCTCTCAACTTTTTCCTCACTCGCACCATCTACAATGATCATACACTCACCCTTAAGTGGCGCATCTCCAATAGACTCTATCAATTCTGAAATGAAACCACGCTGGTACTCTTCGTAAATCTTCGTCAATTCACGAACTAAAACCACACGTCTATCACCATACACCACTAACATATTTTCCAAGGTGTCTTTTACACGATGTGGCGATTCATAAAAGATCTGTGTCTCAGGATAGGCTTTTTACTCTCAAAAAAACTCTTTTTGTTGCCCTTTCTTTCGTGGCAAAAACCATATATATGAGGCTGAGGAGCTAATCCACTTGCAATCAAAGCAGAGATTCCAGCTGAAGGACCAGGGAATTGTTATGACCGCAATATGCTCTGCAATAGCTGCCTTTACTAAGTCATGACCTGGATCAGAAATACAGGGAAGTCCTGCATCTGACACCTGAGCAACATCGTTCCCCTCTTTCAAAAGTGCAATGATCTCTGGAATCCTAGCTCTAGAATTATGATCATGAAAACTGACTAACTTAGTAGAGATATCAAAATAATCCAATAATCTACCTGTATTTCGTGTATCCTCAGCTGCTACATAATGAACCTTTTGGAGAGTCTCTATCATCCGACTACTCATATCCTGCATGTTGCCAATTGGTGTGGCTACCAGATAGAGCTTTCCATAGACTGACTCTGCCTTTAAAACTTTTCTGAATCTGCATGATCACTCCCTGAATAGCAACTCATTACAAAAAGCGCATTCTTCTTCATCATTATCTCGACGTTGGCCATAGAAGTCTGTACAAATATGAAATCCATCTAAATAAATTCGCTCAAGATTTCTCACGTCCTGACCACCTTTTGTTTGGTGTCGTTCTTTCCACTTCTCGAGTCGTTCACGTAATTTATCATTTTTCCAAACGTAGAACAGTATTTTTCCTCTACAATGCTTTTTAGATTCTTTTTGATCGCTTCCACCTCAGCTAAAGTCACAAGTAAATTTTGAGAAAAATCATCCAAAGCATCAAATAATTGTCTTTTTATCCATATATACTCCTGTTATCCCCCGCTCTATTGATTGCAAAACCATATATTCCAAAGCATTTTGAAAATTCACATTTGCTTGCCACATTTTACGGGCATGAAATAGTTCATCTAAGCAAGTCCGCCCAAGAGCTGTCTGTATCTGCTGATAAAATAAAATTTCCAAGATACGAAAAAGCTTGATCCTGCTTTTTTTATCATCTAATAGGCTAGTAAGCTTAGCCACCTGTAAAAAGCCATATCATTTCTGGATAGACACAGTTCTACAAAAACGTTGGCTCAGTCCCACTAAATCAAAGAAAAAACTGACTCGATTGCAAACTTTCAGCTTCCTCGAGGGTTTGACTGAAGGCAGCTAACAAAGCTTTGCTTGATCTTTCAACATCCCTGCATTTTTCCAACATGGATGAGAGATAAGGCTCATTTTTTTGGAAAATGAAAGACCTGTGTACGGCTTTTTAATCGTTGGCAAAATCAAATTTTTCATCGCTTGTTAAAAAGAAAGATATAGACCTCGCTTTTGGGGCTCCTCAATCACCTTAAGAAGTGAATTAGCCGCATTTATATGCATTTTTCCGCTTCACAAATGATAAAGACTTGCTCATTTCCTTCCACACCACTTTGTGAGAAATTCTTCAATAGCTCTCTGACACGCTCAGTTTTAATGATTTGATTTTGTGGTCGCACTACTATCACATCAGAAAAATCCTCTTCAGCAATCAAGCGACAAGCACGACACTCACCACAAGGCCAAACCCTTTCTTATCTTGGCAAAAACGGCTTTTCGCTATTGTTTGCGCCATATCAAAACTTGCGAAATTTCCCGTAAATAGATAAGCATGATTTAATTTATTTCTGAGCTAGTATAGATTCAAAACGTTCAAAAACCTGTGGTTGGAGATTTCTTAATTCATCTATTTTTCATGATTTGTCATTTAATCGTTTGTTTTAAGACAGCCAAGCTATCTTGTACAACACTTTCTAAAGTTTGACTTGCATCAATCTTGACTATACGGTCTGGCTCATTTTCGAAAGCATAAAGATAGCCTTGTCGAACTCGTCTATGCATATCAAGACCTTCTAAATCTAGCCTATTGACTTCACGATTTTTATTTCGAGCGATACGAGCCAGTCCCTCTTCGACATCTAAATCAAAATATAAAGTCACATCTGGCTTTAGATCATCTGTGGCAAACCGATTAAGCCACTCAATGTCTGAAACACCCTAAACCACGTCCAAATCCTTTGATAAGCAACTGAACTATCGATAAAACGGTCCATGATGACTAATTTCCCACTTTCTAAAGCGGGTAGTACCTTCTCAATCAAATGTTGCCTACGACTTGCAATGTAAAGTAAAAGCTCCGTCTTACCATCCATTTCCGTATTTTTCTGATCCAATATCACTTCTCGAATTGCTTCTGAAATCGGCACGCCACCAGGCTCTCGTGTTGTCACTACTTGGTGACCATTTTCTTCTAAAATCGGTACTAAAGCCTCTAACACACTGGATTTCCCAGCGCCATCTGGTCCCTCTAGAGAAACTAATAATCCTTTTTCATACAATCCTTTTTCTAAATACTTTTTAAAAATTTTAATGATTCATTTTTGACGTTCTCAGCGTCCTGTTTCACGAAGAGTATTTGCTTCATCATTTTTATAATTCTTTTTCTATTTTATCAAAAAAAATCATTTAATTCATTACATAAGCCAGAAAACATTTGATACAATAAAGATAAGATTCTCATTGGAGGTTGACATGCTACGGTTAAAAAATATACTATCAATTATTTTCGGAGCAGGACTTTTTGCTTTTGGAATTAACTATTTAGCTATCCCTAATCATCTATTTGAAGGTGGAGTTACTGGGATTACCCTTATCACCTATTATCTTTTTCAAGCTTCCTGTTTCTATCATGAACTTAGTCATTAATTTCCCTTTTGTTTTTCTTCGCGTGGAAACTCCTAGGAAAGCAATCTTTATTACAGTCTGATTGGAACTTTTTCTGTTTCCGGCTGGCTAGCTATTTTTGAAAAAATCCCTTTCGTTGTTGATCTCGATGGCGATTTGGTTATCGTATCGCTGATAGCCGGGATTATTCTAGGAGCAGGTCTTGGTATTATTTTTCAACGCAGGCGGCACTACTGGTGGATCTGATATCGTAGCCCTGTATTTTAAATAAATACACTCACATATCCATTGGAAAACTCATGTTTGCCATTGATTTTTGCGTCCTTCTTTTGGTTGTCATTGTCTTTAAAGATTTACGCCTTGTGACCTACACCCTCGTTTTCGTCTTTATTGCATCTCGTGTTATTGATCTCATTGCAGAAGGTGGATACGCAGGAAAAAGGATTCCTCATCGTTTCTGAAAAAGTCAGAAGAATTAGCTCAAGCTATCATAGAAGAGTTGGGTAGAGGCGTTACCTTGTTAAATGGTACTGGTTTCTACAGCAAACAAGATTACAAAGTAGTCTATTGCGTACTGGCTCGTAATGAAATGCAACAAATGAAAGAAATTATCCACCGCATCGATCCACATGCCTTTATAACGATCACAGAAGCACACGAAATTATGGGAGAAGGTTTCACACTTGATGAAAACAAACAACCAATTGTACGATAAAGATTTCTTTCCCATAAAGTAGTTTATTATAGTAAAATAAAAACGAGCACATCAGTATGGGGTGTGCTCGTTTTATTTTTAAAGAATTATCTTCTCAATTCTATTATTTACTTCCGACATTGATCCGGTTAATTGCTCGCTGCAGGGCGATCTTAGCTCGTCGCTCTTGGTCAATCAAGTGCTTATCATGTGCTTCTTCGATTTCTTGTTCAGCACGAAGCTTAGCTCGCTCGGCCCGACTAATATCAATATCACGTTCGCGCTCAGCTGAGTCCGCCACAATGGTAATGACATTGTCAGCAATTTCAATGATTCCGCCATTAACCGCAATCCAGTCGATATGCTTTGTCATCATCAACTCGGCGCACCTTAACCTGATCTACTTCTAAAACAGCAATGGTATTGATATGACGGGGCAAAATCCCCAGTTCACCATCAATGGTCTTTACGGAAACAAATGCAGCATGGTGGTCATAGACAAGACCATCCGGTGTCACGATTTGTACTGTCATTTGAGCCATCATTCACCTCTTAGAATCCCATTTTTTCTGCCTTAGCCAGAACATCCTCAATAGAACCAACTCCACGGAAGGCATCTTCTGGTAACTTTATCATGCTTACCTTCGAGAATTTCTTTAAAGCCACGAACTGTTTCAGCTACTGGTACATAAGAGCCGGGTTGACCGGTAAATTGCTCCGCCACATTAAAAGTTTTTGTGATAGGAAGAATTGGATCCGACGTGCACGAGCGACCAGAGTCTTCTCATCATCCGACAACTCATCCATACCAAGAATTGCAATAATATCCTGCAATTCGTGATAGCGTTGTAACACCCGCTTAACCTCAGCTGCAACTGCATAGTGCTCTTCTCCAACAATCTCAGGAGAAAGGGCACGAGAGCTGGAAGCGAGTGGATCCACGGCTGGATAGATACCTAACTGAACCAATTTTCTCTCCAAGTTAGTCGTAGAGTCCAAGTGGGCAAAAGCCGTCGCTGGTGCTGGGTCTGTATAGTCATCCGCTGGCACATAGATAGCCTGAATTGAAGTTACAGAGCCTTTCTTAGTTGACGTAATCCGTTCTTGGAGTTGCCCCATTTCAGTCGCAAGTGTTGGTTGGTAACCAACGGCTGATGGCATACGGCCCAAAAGGGCAGATACTTCAGAACCAGCCTGAGTGAAACGGAAGATATTATCAATAAAGAGCAACACATCCTGCCCTTCCACATCACGGAAGTATTCAGCAATTGTCAAACCAGTTAGGGCAACACGCATACGTGCTCCAGGTGGTTCATTCATCTGACCAAAGACCATGGCTGTTTTTCGATAACGCCAGATTCTTTCATCTCCCAGTAAAGGTCATTTCCTTCACGTGTCCGCTCACCAACACCAGTAAATACTGAGATACCACCGTGTTCTTGGGCAATGTTGTGAATTAATTCCTGAATAAGGACAGTCTTACCTACTCCAGCACCACCAAAGAGGCCGACCTTCCCACCTTTCAGATAAGGAGCTAAGAGGTCAATAACTTTGATCCCTGTTTCTAAAATTTCTGATGAAGTTGATAACTCATCAAAAGTCGGCGCCTTCTTATGAATCGGTTGGCGCTCTGCATCTTCTGCAAAAGGCGCATCCAAGTCAATAGTGTCCCCAAGAACATTGAACACCCGTCCTAGTGTCTCTTTACCAACTGGCACAGAGATTGGGCGTCCTGTATCTAACACCTCTAACCCACGTGTCAAACCATCAGTTGACTCCATAGCAATGGTACGCACTACACCGTCACCAAGCTCAAGAGCTACTTCAAGGACGATTTTTGATTTTTCTCATCATTTTTATAGACTACAAGTGCATTATTGATCTCAGGTAGTTTGTCTCCAGTGGCAAACGCAACGTCTACAACCGGACCAATAACCTGAGTAATTTTACCTGAGCTCATGTTTTTTCCTCGTTTAATTTCTAATTAATTTGTGATCTATTCCAGCGCTTGCACCCGCCACAATTTCAGTAATTTCCTGTGTAATGGCTGCTTGCCGAGCACGGTTATACCGAATGGTCAAATCATTAATGACTTTTTTAGCGTTATCCGTTGCTGTCTGCATAGCAGTCATGCCGAGCCGCATTTTCAGCCGTTTTGGCATCTATAATAGCACCATAAATCATGCTCTCAGCAAACTGAGGTAACAACTGATCCAAAATAGCTTCCCGACTAGATTCTAATTCTAGATTTACTGTATAATCTTCATCCGCTTCATTGGGATCTAAGTCAATGATGGGTAACATCTGTTCCACCCGCATCTGGCTCGTCAAACTATTGACGTGGTGATTATAGCAGACATATAACTCATCAAAAAGCTCACTTTGATACATCTCAATGGTCTTTGAAATAATCTTACGAACTTCTTCAAAGCTTGGTTGATCCGCCAATCCACGTAATTCATAAAGTGGCTGAATCCCACGAGAACGACAGAAATCAGCTCCCACTCCGCCAATACAGATAATCTCAAAATCATTGCCCTCAGGATGATATTCAGCTATCATTTCCATTAAGGCTTTAAGAATCGTCGCATTGTAGCCCCCAACCAAGCCTCGGTCTGAAGTAATGACAATGTAGGCTGATTTTTTAACAGGTCGACTCACTAACATTGGATGGCACTTGCATTTTTCTGCTTCATGTCCATGAAGCAAGTCGGTCAATAATCTACGTACTTTAGAAGCATAAACTTGAAAGTTCTTAGCTGCCTCTTCAGATTTACCTAATTTAGCAGCTGAAACCATCTGCATAGCATTGGTGATTTGACTGGTGTTTTTAGTGGATGCAATTTTATTTTTATATCATTTAATGAAACTGCCATCTGACACCCCTATTCTTATTTAAAGCTAGACTGATTGATAAACTCAGTAATAGCGGCATCAAGAACGTCTTCGTTTGGAAGGTCTTTGGTTGTACGGATTGTCTCATAAATCCCTTCTTGATGTGCATCAAAATAAGCAAACAATTCTTCCTCAAAAACAGAAGAATATCATCAACTGGAATACTATCTAAGAAACCATGAGTCAAAAGCATAGAGAATGACTACCTGTTTTTCCACAGGAAGGGGGTTTATGAACAGGTTGTTTCAACACTTCTACTGTACGACGACCACGATTCAATTTAGCTTGTGTTGCCGCATCCAAATCACTACCAAACTTAGTAAAGGCCTCCAGCTCTCGGTAAGAAGCAAGGTCAATACGCAGGGTTCCGGCTACCTTCTTCATAGCCTTGATTTGGGCAGAGCCCCCAACCCGTGATACAGAAGAACCCTGCATCAATGGCTGGACGAACACCGGCATTGAAAAGACTATCGCTGAGGAAAAATTTTGTCCATCCGTGATTGAAATCACGTTCGTTGCGATATAGGCTGAGATGTCTCCAGCCTGCGTCTCGATAAATGGCAGAGCTGTGATAGAACCGCCACCCAGCTCATCAGAAACTTTAGCTGAACGTTCCAAAAAGACGGCTATGCAAATAGAAAAACATCTCCAGGGAAGGCTTCACGACCTGGCGGGACGACGAAGCAAAAAGAGATAGTTCACGATAAGCCACCGCCTGCTTAGATAAGTCATCATAAACAATCAAAACATGTTTTACCATTATACATGAAACTCTTCTGCCATTGCTACCCCTGCATAAGGAGCTAGGTAAAGTAGCGGAGAAGGTTGTGAAGCAGACGCTGTCACGACAATCGTATAATCCAAAGCACCATATTGGCGAAGTGTCTCTACTTGTGTACGGACAGTTGACTCTTTTGTCCAATGGCCACATAGATACAAATCATATCCTGACCTTTTTGGTTCAGAATCGCATCAATAGCAATAGTTGTCTTACCTGTTTGACGGTCACCGATAATCAGTTCCCGCTGTCCACGTCCAATCGGAACCAAAGCATCAATCGCTTTGAGACCTGTTTGTAAAGGCTCAGATACTGACTTACGTTGCATAACACCTGGGGCAGGAGTTTCAACTGGACGCGTTTTATCCGTCTTGATTTCACCCAAACCATCAACAGGGTCGACCAAGCGGATCTACAACCCAGCCAATCAAAGCTTCTCCTACAGGAACTTCCATAATTTTACCTGTGCGGCGGATAGTATCACCCTCACGAATATCTGTAAAATCACCAAGAATAATGATACCAATATCATTTGATTCCAAATTTTGTGCCATACCATATGAGCCATTTTCAAAAATCAAAAAGCTCACCACTCATGGCATTATCCAAACCATGCGCACGCGCAATACCATCACCAACATAAGTTACAACACCTGTTTCAGTGACATCAAAATCTGGTTGGAAATTTTCAATTTGTTGCTTAATTAAAGCGCTGATTTCTTGTGCGTTAATTGCCAAAAGAACACCACTTTCTATTTCAATTTTTCTTTACTGCTTTTTAGCTGACGCTTAATACTTGTGTCAATTATCTTATGATTGGCTGTAATAGCAAAGCCACCAATCAAACTTTTTATCCAAATTTTTCTTTTTATAGAGCGAACCTTAAGGCCCATCTTCTTTTTTCAATCAAAGGAATCAAACGAGCTTTTTGCTCATCTGATAATCCTTCTACTGAGTGAATAACTACCTCAAATTCATTGGTTTGCTTCTCGATTTTTTTCAAACTATCAAGCAAAATTGGATAAAAAAGCTCTTCTCGTCCATTTGCAATTAGGACTTCAATCAGATTATTAACTAAAAACCGTATCGCATGTCTGGAACAAGCGAAGAAGCTTTGCTTTTTCAGCCTGATTGATGCCAATATGAGATAAAAAAGTCAGCAAGATGAGTTTCTTCAAAAATCTCCTTAATCTGACTTAATTCTATAAATACATCTCTTTGCTGATTTTTTCAAGTACTCAATTGGACAAATGGAGCAGCATATTTTTTTCAATGATAGCATAGCCTCTCTTGTCCATTAGTCATTCCCTAGCTTATCGATATAATTGTCAATTAATTGACTCTGCGCTTCCTTATCTAAGCTTTGACCAAGTATTTTACTCGCTAAATTTATTGATAAGTCCGCCACATCACTCTTAATGGCCTTTAAAGCATCGGCCTTTGATTGAGCGATTTCTTGATTAGCCTTTTGCTTCAAACGACTCACTTCTTCTGCTGCATCCGCTAAAATAGCCAGCTTTATCAGCCGTTTCTTTAGCAGTTTCAACAATAGTAGTAGCTTCTGCCCTACTTCCTGCCAGGGCTTCTTCACGCTTTTGCTCCAAAGCTTCTGCATTCTTACGAGCAATTTCTGCACTGTCAATATCATCAGAAATCTTTTGAGCTCGTTGGTCCAAAATCCCAACAATATTGTCCCAGGCAAACTTCTTAATGAGAAATACTAAAAGAAGAAAGGAGCCCGCAATCAGGATAAAGTTCCCAATAATTTCACCTATGGTTATATTCATCTTATCTGTCCTTTCTTTTTATTCTTCCTCACCATTAATCTTTTACCAAGGTACATAGAAGTCAACATGGTAAAAACGTAGGCCTGAATGCAAGAGATAAAAATCGAAAAAGCCGTCCAGACCATATTCATCACAAAGGCAATCGGATACCAATAAAACGCTTGATGAGACCACACTAATAGCAAGCCGGCCAAAACCTCACCTGCAAAAATATTCCCATAAATACGTAAAGCCAAGGAAGCAAAATTAGTAAATTCTTCCAAGATATTCATGGGAGTCATGATACCTGGTGTCACAAAGCCTTTTAAATATCCTTTAATCCCTTGACGGCGAATTCCCTTCCACATGACAAATAATTGTCACTAAAAGAGAGAAGCCCAAGTCAAAAGCGAGATTGGCCGTCGGTGATGTCCAAAGATTAAAGCCATTTGTTGTCTGTAACTTAGCCATTAATCCTAAGTTATTAGCGACAGCGACAAAAAGAAAGAGGGAAAAATAAAAAGAGCTGAATAATTCTTCATATAGTGCTCGCTGATATTACCCTTTTAGTAAAAATCTATAACAAAATCATAGAGATATTCCAGAGCATTTTGCTTTCCTGACGGCTTAATAGACATTTTACGACTGGCCCAATAAACAAGACCAAATGTCACCAAAACCGTTAACAAAGTCATGGCTAGCAGGGTCAAATCAAAGGTCACAGGACCAATATTGATCGTTGGATTGATACTTTCTTCCAACAGATGACACCCCCTTTTCTAAAGAGAAAACTTTCTTATTTAATAACAAAGGCCATTGCCAGTGTTACAAAGAAAGTACCTTCGACAAAGGCAATCCCCAGAATCAATAGACTTCTTTAGTTGGGCTGATAATTTCTGGCTGACGAGATGCAGCTTTAAACAAGTTACTCATAATTAATCCTTCAGCGATAGATACGCCAAAGCAGGCAAAACATAGTCCTAAAAATGTTAAATTCATGATGAATTCTCCTTTTTTGTTTTTAAAATTACTTACTTAGTTTAGTCCTAAAAAACAGTTTTGTCAAATGTTTTCACAATGTAAGTTGATTTTAATTTATTACCCTTTATTCATTAAAATATAGTAAATAAAAACCGCTATGTTTCGCTATTTCTTTCTCCTGAAAGATGGCTTTTTAAATAGGACAAAAAGTGCTAAAAACTGTTCTTCTTTGTCAAACTAAACAATAATAAATTGACAACTACTTCTAAATTTCTTTATTTAGGTTAGCGGTAGAAAAATCGAGCTCTGTAGACATTTTTAAAATATGAAAAGAATACTT